>Ga0335071_10000143_pt1 | contig 84136 bp, 52 predicted proteins | sample Lox_Sample_15_FD_206724 | JGI IMG/M metagenome (GOLD analysis project Ga0335071, IMG submission 206724) | Soil microbial communities from Loxahatchee National Wildlife Refuge, Florida, United States - Lox_Sample_1.5 | ecosystem: Environmental > Terrestrial > Soil > Wetlands | place: USA... | reverse complement strand
CATAGCTCTCATAGTTACGATATTTATGAGAACTTTAGCCAGAGGTGCTACGCGTGACGCTTACCTTGAAGTTGAGCCCGAGCAAATTGTAATGAGATGTTCCGTTGGGATGGAAAACAATTACTACAAAGTGGCCGTTCCATAAAAAAGTCTTGACGTTTTGGCAATGGTGCTACGAAATACAAATTGCCACCGGAAATGAACCAGAACGGTTTATTGAAGCGCGCAGCGAGGGATGTTTACGAAGCGAAAACTCTCTCATCCAGCTTCATTTACGGGTGACTCCCTGAAGCGCGGGCCGACCACCAACCAATAAAAACCAACCATTTCCACTCAATTAACAATCACCGTGCCGGGTGTTTCCGCATTTGCGGTCAAGCCGCACCAGCACAAAACCACTTATGACCAAAATAATCACCGCCGGTTTTCTGGCTTTGCTGATTGGCGCGTTTCCCTCGGTGGGTGCGCCCGATGTTTCCAACCGGGCCGTGACGATTTACGTGACGGCGAAGGATACCCGGCAACGGTTGGCCAAGGCCGGCGAAGTCAGGTTTGAGGAAGTTTCGCTGTTTACCGAACAGGATCAATCGGTGTATGTGGATCCGTCCAAGACGTTTCAAACGGTTTTGGGAATCGGTGGTGCGCTGACCGATGCCGCTGCCGAAACCTTTTACAAGCTGCCGCCCGACAAGCAACAGGAAGTGCTGCGGGCCTATTTCGATCCCGAAAAGGGCATCGGCTATTCGCTGGGACGCACCTCGATCCACAGCTGTGACTTTTCGAGCGAGTCGTACGTTTATGTAAAAGAGGGCGACAAGGAATTGAAAACCTTCGATGTCGCCCATGACCTGAAGTACCGGATACCGTTGATCAAGGCGGCCATGGCGGTTGCCGGGAAGGGTTTCACCCTTTTTGCCAGTCCTTGGAGTCCGCCGCCATGGATGAAGAGTAACAACGACATGTTGCACGGAGGAAAACTGAAACCCGAGTATTACGGCATCTGGGCCGACTACTTTGTCAAATTCATCCAGGCCTACGCGAAGGAGGGCATTCCCATTTGGGGTATTACCGTGCAGAATGAACCCATGGCCGTGCAGACTTGGGAATCCTGCCTGTACACCGCCGAGGAAGAACGGGATTTCTTAAAGAATTATCTGGCTCCGACCCTCAAAAAGGCCGGTCTGCCGGACCAGAAAATCATCGTCTGGGACCATAACCGCACCTTGATGTACCAGCGGGCGAAGGTCATTCTGGACGATCCGGAGGCGGCCAAGGATGTCTGGGGGGTCGGATTCCACTGGTACGTGGGCGACAGCTTTGAAAACGTCAAGCTCGTGCATGAGGCATATCCCGGCGCCAACCTTCTCTTTACGGAAGCGTGTCTTTACCCGTTTGACCCGGACCGGCTGGCGGACTGGAAGTGCGGCGAAACCTACGGCAACTCGATGCTGAATGATTTCAATAACGGCGCCGTCGGTTGGACGGATTGGAACGTGCTGCTCGATGAAAAAGGAGGGCCGAACCATGTCGGCAACTATTGCTTCGCTCCTCTTCACGGCGATACCCGGACGGGCAAGTTGACCTACATGAATTCCTATTATTACATCGGTCATTTTTCGAAGTTCGTGCGCCCGGGGGCTCGACGCATCGTCGCCGCCTCCAGCCTGGACGATCTGCAGACGACGGCCTTCCTGAATCCCGATGGAAAAATCGCGGTGATTGTTCTCAACCAGTCGGCCCGTGAGCATCCCTTTCTGCTCTGGGTCGGGAGCAAGGCGGCCAAGGCCAACAGCCCGGCCCATTCAATCCTGACTCTGGTGCTTTAAAACCGTCGGGGTGACGGATGCGTTCCGGACGCATTCAACAAGGGCGGGGATCAATCAATTTGCTTGCCCTGGCAAGCCGGCGGATTTCAGTTGTCGGGAAAGTCAAGAAGTTTGAAACTGCCACCCGAACCATGATCAACCGTGGCCGGCCAGTCGAGGCAACGCTTTAACATGAAGCCCATCAACCAATCACTGATCCAACGCCCGGCGTGGAAGGCGCTGGCGGTCCACCACCAGCAGGTGGCGAAGCGGCATCTGCGCGAGCTGTTCGCCGACGATGCCAGGCGCGGCGAGCGGCTGACGGCCGAGGGAGCGGGGCTGTTTCTCGATTACTCGAAGAACCGCGTGACCGACGAGACGCTCCAGCTGCTGGTCCAGCTGGCGAAGGATAGCGGCTTGCGCGGGCGCATCGATGCGATGTTCGCCGGCGAGAAGATCAACCTCACGGAGAATCGGGCTGTCCTGCACGTTGCGTTGCGGGCGCCCCGGAACGCAACGATCTTGGTGGACGGCAAGAATGTCGTGCCGGAGGTCCACGCCGTGCTGGACAAGATGTCCGGCTTTGCCGACCGCGTCCGGAGCGGTGCGTGGAAAGGGCACACCGGCAAGCGGATTAAGCATGTCATCAACATCGGCATAGGCGGTTCCGACCTTGGGCCGGTGATGGCGTATGAGGCGCTCCGGCATTACAGCGAACGTTCGCTGAGTTTCCGGTTCGTGTCGAACGTGGATGGGATTGATTTTGTCGAGGCGGTGCGGGATTTGGACGCGGCGGAGACGTTGTTCATCGTGTCGTCGAAGACGTTCACGACGCTGGAGACGATGACCAACGCGGGCAGCGCGCGGGAGTGGCTGTTGAAGGGGATGGGTGGCGACCGGAAGGCGGTGGCGAAACATTTTGTGGCGGTTTCGACCAATGCAGAGAAGGTGTCCGCCTTTGGGATTGATACGGCGAACATGTTTGGATTTTGGGACTGGGTGGGGGGGCGGTACTCGATGGATTCGGCGATCGGGCTCTCGACGATGCTGGCGATTGGGCCGGACAATTTCCGGTTGCTGCTGGGGGGATTTCAGGCGATGGACGAGCATTTTCGGACGGCGCCGTTCGAGGGGAACCTGCCGGTGCTGATGGGGTTGCTGGCGGTGTGGTACAACAATTTTTTTGGGGCCCAAACGGTGGCGGTGCTGCCGTACGAGAACTACCTCAAACGGTTTCCGGCTTATCTTCAGCAGTTGACGATGGAGAGCAACGGCAAGCACGTCATGCTGAGCGGGGACAACGTCGCATGGGACACCGGTCCGATTTACTGGGGCGAACCGGGGACGAACGGGCAGCATTCGTTTTACCAGTTGATTCACCAGGGGACGCGGCTGATCCCGTGCGATTTCATTGCGTTTGCGCACGCGCTGACGCCGCTGGGGCGGCATCATGACATGCTGCTGGCGAACGTGTTTGCGCAGGCGGAGGCGCTGGCGTTTGGCAAGACAGCGGCGGAGGTGCAGGCGGAGGGGACGGCGGCGGCGCTGGTGGCGCACCGGGTGTTTGAAGGGAACCGGCCGTCGAACACGATACTGGCGGAGCGGCTCAGCCCGGAAATTCTCGGCGCGCTGGTGGCGTTGTACGAACACAGCGTGTTCACGCAAGGGGCGATCTGGAACATCAACTCGTTCGACCAATGGGGGGTCGAGTTGGGCAAGGCGCTGGCGCAGCGCATCATCCCGGAGCTGGAAAGCAAAGCGCTCCCGAAGCTCAACCACGATAGTTCGACAAACAACCTCATCCGGCGTTACCGGAAAATGAAAGGCACGAAATGAGCGCGATTACTTCGAGGGAACAACAGCAACGGAAAATCAGGACCCAGGCTGGCTTTCTCGCCGCGCTGGACCAAAGCGGCGGCAGCACGCCCAAGGCGCTGCTGGCCTATGGCCTCAAGGAAAATGCCTGGTCCAACGAGGCGCAGATGTTCGACCTCGTGCACCAGATGCGTGGGCGCATCATCACCAGCCCGAGTTTCAACGGCGACCGCATTCTCGGCGCGATTCTGTTCGAGGGGACGATGGACCGGGATATCCAGGGCCAGCCCACGGCGGATTATCTGTGGAATGTAAAGCGGGTGGTGCCTTTTCTGAAGGTGGACCAGGGGCTGGCTGCGGAGAAGGACGGGGTTCAGCTGATGAAGCCCATGCCAGGGCTGGCAGCATTGCTCAAGAAGGCCAGCCCCAGGCGCATCTTCGGCACCAAGATGCGCTCGGTCATCAACCAGGCCAATGCCGCCGGCGTCAAGGCCGTCGTTGCGCAGCAATTCGAGGTGGCAGCGCAAATTCTCGCGGCCAGCCTGATGCCAATCATCGAGCCGGAAGTGGACATTCATTGTCCGGACAAGGGTAAAGCGGAGGCGTTGCTCAAAGCGGCCATTCTCGAAAAGCTCAACCAACTGCCGGCAAACCAAATGGTTATGCTCAAGCTGACATTGCCGGAGCGGGACGACTTTTACGCCGAACTCGTCGGGCATCCGAAGGTGCTGAAGGTCGTGGCGTTGTCAGGCGGTTATTCGCGGCAGGAAGGCAACGAGCGCCTCCGCCGGAATCACGGTGTCGTCGCCAGTTTTTCGCGCGCCTTGGTCGAGGGGCTGTCGGCAAATCAATCGGATGAGGAGTTCAACGCGTCGCTCGATGAGTCCATACAAAGCATTTATGAAGCTTCCATTACCTGAGCGGAGAGAATTTAAGTGATAACATTTAACCAAACGAGAAAGGATTCAAATTATGCAACTCGGAATGATCGGACTCGGACGGATGGGTGCCAACATGGTGCGGCGATTAATCAAAGGCGGCCATGAATGCGTCGTCTTCGACCGTTCGCCGGACACGGTAAAGGAATTGGTCAAGGAACAGGCCAAAGGGGCAGGTTCGCTGGCCGACCTGGTCAAACAACTGAAAAAACCGCGCGCGGTCTGGCTGATGGTGCCGGCAGCGGTGGTGGACAAGTCCATCGCTGATTTGGCGCGGCTGCTGGAGCCGGGCGACATCCTGATTGATGGCGGCAACTCGTATTACGTGGATGACATCCTGCGGGCGAAGGAACTCGCCCCGAAGAAAATTCATTACGTGGATGTGGGCACGAGCGGGGGCGTCTGGGGCCTGGAACGCGGCTACTGCATGATGATTGGCGGCGAAAAGGACGTGGTGCAACGGATCGACCCGATTTTTGCCACGCTCGCTCCCGGCCTCGGTGATATTCCGCGCACGCCGGGTCGGCCGAAGAACAAAGGCACCGCCGAGAACGGCTATTTGCATTGCGGCCCGAACGGCGCCGGCCACTTCGTGAAGATGGTGCACAACGGCATCGAATACGGCCTCATGGCCGCCTATGCCGAAGGACTGGGCGTGCTGCGCGACGCGAACATCGGCCAGAAACAGGGCGAGGTGGATGCCGAAACCACGCCGCTGCGCGACCCGGAGCATTATCAATACGACCTGGACCTGGGCGAGATTGCCGAGGTCTGGCGCCGCGGCAGCGTCATTGCCTCCTGGTTGCTGGATCTGACGGCCGGCGCTCTGGTCAAGGACGCCAGCCTCTCGCAATTCGCCGGCCGGGTTTCCGACTCCGGCGAAGGCCGCTGGACGATCAAGGCCGCCATTGATGAAGGCGTGCCGGTGCCGGTGCTGACGACCGCGCTCTACGAGCGGTTCGCCTCCCGCGGCGAGGCGGATTACCAGGACAAGCTGCTTTCGGCGATGCGTTTCGGTTTCGGCGGGCACCTGGAAAAACCTGCCAAATAATTGAACCTATGAACAACAACCACTCTGACGCCCTGGTGTTTTTCGGGGCCACCGGCGATCTCGCCTACAAAAAAATCTTCCCGTCGCTGCAGGCGATGCTGAAGCGCGGCAACCTGACCGTGCCCGTAATCGGCGTGGCCAAGGCCGGCTGGAACCTCGACCAGCTCAAGGCCCGCGCGAAAGACAGCCTCGAAAAGCATGGCGGGCTCGATCCCGACGCGTTCCAGAAACTTGCCGGCCTGCTGCGTTATGTGGACGGCGCGTACGAGGACGCGGCCACGTTTCAGGCCATCCGCAAGGAGTTGGGAACGGCGCAGCGGCCCGCGCACTATCTTGCCATTCCACCGGTCCTCTTTGGCACCGTGGTCGAGCAATTGGGCAAATCCGGCTGCGCGCCGGACACCGCGCGGGTGGTCGTCGAGAAACCGTTCGGTCGTGACCTGGAGTCGGCCCGGCAATTAAATCGAATCCTGCTTCAGACTTTCGATGAAAAGCGGATTTTCCGGATTGACCATTACCTCGGCAAGCGGCCGGTGCACAACATGCTGTTCTTCCGCTTCGCCAATGCGTTTACCGAGCCGTTCTGGAACCGTCAGCACATCGAAAGCGTGCAAATCACGATGGCCGAGGATTTCGGCGTGCAGGGCCGCGGCGCGTTTTACGACGGCGTCGGCACCATCCGCGACGTGATCCAGAACCACCTGTTCCAAGTGCTGGCCAACCTGGCAATGGAGCCACCGGTGCGCACGGACAGCGAATCCATCCGCGACGAAAAGGTGAAGGTGCTGAAGGCCATGCTGCCGCTGGCGCCGGAAAACCTGGTGCGCGGACAATTCCGCGGTTATCTCAAGGAGCCGGGGGTCAAGCCGGATTCGAAGGTCGAGACGTTCGCGGCGCTGAAACTCGAGGTGGACTCATGGCGGTGGCGCGGCGTCCCGTTCTACATCCGGGCCGGCAAATCGCTGCCGGTCACCTGCACGGAAATTGTCGTGCGTTTGCGCCAGCCGCCCACGATGTACCACGGCTACGGGCTCAAATCGAACTATGTCCGGCTGCGCATCAGTCCAAACATCACCATCGCGATGGGGTTCAATACCATGAAGCCGCTGACGGAATCCGCCGGCGAGATAGCGGAAATTTGCGGAGTGGCGCACCCCCCGGCAGCCGAGATGGACGCCTATGAGCGCGTGCTCAGCGACGCGATGGCCGGCGATGCCACGCTGTTCGCGCGGGAGGATTACGTCGAGGAAGCGTGGCGCATCGTGGACCCGGCGCTGAAGGCCGGCACGCCGGTTTATGAATATGAGCCGGGGACCTGGGGGCCGGCTCAGGTCGGGCAACATGTCACGCCGCGGGGCGGCTGGCAAAATCCCGTGGTTGTCCATTAAAATCCCATGAAGATTCAGGTTCTGGCCGATGCGGATGCGGTCGCGAATGAAGCAGCAGGAATCATCGCTGCCCAGGCGCGGGCGGCCGTGACCGCCCGTGGGCGTTTTGTAATGGCGGTCAGCGGCGGGAAGACGCCGTGGCAGATGCTCCGGGCGCTGGCAGATCAGGATGTTCCCTGGAGAAGCCTGCACGTTTTTCAGGTGGATGAGCGCATCGCTCCGGCCGGTGATCCGGATCGCAATCTCACCCACCTGCGCGAGAGCCTGCTTGAACATGCCCCGTTGCCGCCCGAAAATATCTACGCCATGCCGGTGGAGGAAAACAATTTGGATGCCGCTGCCGCGAGCTACGGGCAGACGCTCAAGAAGATTGCCGGTTCGCCGCCGGTGCTTGATCTGGCGCATCTCGGGCTTGGCCCTGACGGCCACACGGCTTCGCTGGTTCCGCAGGACCCGGTTTTGGACGTCATGGACCGCGATGTGGCCTTGACCGGTGTTTACATGGGTCGCCGTCGCATGACGCTGACCTATCCAATATTGAACCGCGCACGGAGCATTCTTTGGCTGGCGACCGGCGCCGAAAAAGCGGGAATGCTCCGGCGACTGCGCGACGGAGACGTATCCATCCCGGCCGGCCGGATTCGCAGTGAAAATGCCGTGGTGCTCGCCGATGCAGCGGCCAGCGGAGAAAAATCATGAAAACCAAATCTCAGACATCACAGAAATCAGAAGACACGCCGGCTTCCAGTCGGGTTGCCGATTTGCAGCAGGGAATTTATTCCGACGGCAGTCCGCTCGACGAGGTCCACTACCTGGAATGCAAGGTGATCCTCAAGGGCGAACGGTTCACGTCGGTGGAATGCTTTAATGAGTTCGCGAAGCTCGTGCGCAAGACCGCCGCGAAGAGGGATGTGGACTTTGACAGTTCGGAGTTTGAGGGCCAGCGGCCCCAGATCCGGGAAGTGCTCTTTTTGGACACCAAGGATTTCCGGCTTTACAACAACGCTTTCATCCTGCGCCGGCGGATCACCTACCAGGACGGCTTTCTGGTGGGCGACCCGGAGATCGTCTTCAAGTTCCGGCACCCGGATATGCAAAAGGCGGCGGAGATAGACGTGCGTCCGGACATTTCCGGCGACTACCGGGTCAAGTTCAAGGCGGAGGCGCTGCCGCTCAAGGACCGGATTGGCGGTTACCGACTGCTGTTCTCCCACAACATCGAATTCCCCCTCAGCGCCGTGCGACAGAAGGACCGCACTTCCATGGCGACGATATTGCGCGTGCTACCGGCATTGAAGATTCTCCAGACTTCACCCCGGGACCGGATCGAATTGGTCAATGCAACGGCGGTCGAGGAAGTGCTGCTGGATATCGGGATGCTGGACTTTGGCAAGGGCATCGAAGCCAAATCGAACGTGGCGGTGTGGCGAACGCGCGGCGACCAGAAGCAGCTCGTGGGCGAGTTCGCCTACCAGTGCAAATTCCGGAAGCGTGATGAACTACACGACAAGGCGATGAAGCGGTGTAAGGACTTTTTCTGCTCGTTGCAGCACGTCGCCAGCGATTGGGTGTCGCCCGGGACGACCAAGACCGGGGCTGTTTACCGGCTCAAGGGAAACGCGCCGGCGGCCCACGAGTAAGCTGCCGATCAAGCTAATCATGCCCATGCCAACGTCTCCGCAATGCGTCACCTCAGTGGAAGAGCTGTTCTGGGGAGGGACCCTGGTCGCCATTACCATGGTTCTGCATGGTTTTGGCATGCTGGGGGTGCTCCGCACGAGCGGTTTCTTCAAGCTACGGTTCGAGCCGATGCCCACGTTTACCAAGGGCATGATTTTACTGGTCGTGGCCAGTTGGATGATCCTCCTCGTTCGCCTGATTGAAGTTTTTGCCCGGGCCGGGTTCTTCCTCTGGACCGACGCCGTGAACACCACGACGGAGGCCAAGGCCAATGCGAGCCTTTGCTACGATTTCGCCCTGATGGATTACACCACTCTGGGCAGCAGCTACAACTTGCACCTGCGGTGGCGCTTGCTCGAGGGCATGATTGCCGTCGCGGGGCTGCTCACATTCGCCTGGTCCACCGGCATCATGTTGACGCTGGCCCGGGAATTCCAGGACCAGCAAATGTCGCTGCTCAAACAAAAACGGGTGAAGCACGGTCCTGCGGGGGCGAGGGCTGGCGGCGAGCCAGTTGCGTCGCTCGGAGCAAAAACGGAGGGCAAGCCATGAAATTTTTGGAACGTTACATCAAGGATGACTGGCTTGGGTTTCACTTTGCCCTCAATGTTTTCATCGCCACCACCATCTTGTGGGTGGTGCTCCACCTGGCCGCCGACCTGAACCCCATCTGGGCCATCAGTTCCATGATTGCGGCCAGCGATCCGGTGATCAAGCAAGCCGCCAAGACTTTCCGGGGGCGCATCATCAACGCGCTCCTTGGCTGTGCGGTTGGTCTGATTTTCCTGGTCTTCGGCGGGTCGCGGGAATGGAAGCTTCCGCTCGCCCTGGCCGCCACGGTCCTGCTGTCCACCTATGTCGTCCGGGTGCAGGTCATGTGGCGCCAGGCCCCCATCACCGCCGCCATCGTCATCGCGTCGGGCATGTCTCATCATTCGGAGGTGACGGCGCTGAAAATCGGCTTACAACGGGTCGGCGAAGTGTTGTTGGGCTGCTTCGTGGGCTTTGGCGTCTCCTGGTTGATGTCCTGCATCTGGCCACCCCCCGAACCCAAGCCGGCAATGCCCCCCCCGAAAAACTGAAGGATTTTTATGCGCATCGGCATTGCCACCGACCACGGCGGATTCGCGTTAAAGGAGGAATTGGTTTCACGCCTGAACGCCAGCGGCCACGAGGTGGTTGATTTCGGCGCGCACCAGTTGATGCCGGACGACGATTACCCGGATTTCGTCCTGCCGCTGGCGCAGGCGGTGGCGGCGGGAAAAGTCGAGCGCGGCATCGCGATTTGCGGCAGCGGCGTGGGCGCGTCGGTTTGCGCCAACGCAGTTCCGGGCATTCGCGCCTGTCTGATCCACGACCATTTCTCCGCGAAGCAAGGCGTCGAGGACGATCACATGAACATCCTCTGCATGGGCGGCCGCACGGTCGGCCCGGAAGTGGCGTGGGATCTGGTGCAAACGTTTCTCACCGCGCAATTCAGCCAAGCACCGCGCCATTTGCGGCGGCTCGGCAAAGTGGCCGCCTGGCAGTCAGCACAAAAAAATTAACCCGTTCAAAACTTATGCCCGACGACAAAATTGCCCTCCTCGCGATCAACACCATTCGCACCTTGTCCATTGACGCCGTGCAAGCCGCCAAGTCCGGCCATCCCGGCACGCCGATGGCGCTGGCGCCGCTGGTTTACACGCTTTGGAACCGGGTGATGCAGTTCGATCCCCAGGATCCGATCTGGCCGAACCGCGACCGGTTCGTGCTTTCGAACGGGCATGCCTCGATGCTGCTCTGGTCCGCGCTGCACCTGACCGGTGTCCAGGCGGTCAACGCCGATTATGAAACCGTCGGCCGGCCATCCGTATCGCTCGACGACATCCGCCGGTTTCGCCAGCTCGACAGCAAGGCGCCCGGGCATCCCGAATACCACTGGGTCTCGGGTGTGGAAACCACCACCGGGCCGCTGGGGCAGGGCGCGGCCACCAGCGTCGGCATGGCCATGGCCCAGAAATGGCTCGCGGCCCGCTATAACAAACCCGGCTTCGAGATTTTCGGCTACGACGTCTTCGCGGTCTGCGGTGACGGTTGCATGATGGAAGGCATCGCCTCGGAGGCCGCCTCGCTCGCCGGCCACCTCGGCTTGGACAACCTCTGCTGGGTCTACGACAACAACCACATCACCATCGAGGGCAACACGCGCATTGCGTTCACCGAGGACATCGCGGCGCGCTTTCTCGGCTACGGCTGGAATGTGCTGCGCGTCGGCGACGCGAACGATGTCGAGCGGATGGAACAGGCGTTCGTGACGTTCCGCCAAACCAAGGGCCGACCCACGTTCATCATTTTGGACAGCCACATCGGCTATGGTTCTCCCCACAAGCAGGACACGGCGGAAGCCCACGGCGAACCGCTCGGCGACGACGAAATCAAACTGACCAAACGCGCCTATGGCTGGCCCGAGGACGCAAAATTTCTCGTGCCGGACGGGGTTTACGACCACTTCAAGGCCGGCATCGGCAAGCGTGGCGCGGAAGCGCGAAAGAAATGGACCGGACTTTTTGCCGCCTACCGCAAACAATTTCCGGCCCAGGCAGCGGAAATTGATCAGATGCAGCGTCGCGAGCTGCCGGCCGGCTGGGACCGCAACCTGCCGATCTTTCCCGCCGACGAGAAGGGCCTTGCCGGTCGCGACGCTTCGGGTCAGGTGCTGAACTTGCTGGCGCAAAACATTCCGTGGCTCCTCGGCGGCTCGGCCGACCTGGGACCGTCGAACAAGACCACGCTGAAGTTTGAGGGGGCAGGTGATTTTCAAGCCGGCAGTTATGGCGGCAAAAACCTGCATTACGGCATTCGCGAGCACGCCATGGGCGCGGTGGTGAACGGCCTATCCCTGTCCAAACTGCGAGCGTACGGCGCGACCTTCTTCATTTTCAGCGACTACGCCCGTCCGGCCCTCCGGCTCTCGGCGCTGATGGAGCTGCCGACGATCATGGTGTTCACGCATGACGCCATGGGCGACGGCGAGGACGGCCCGACGCACCAGCCGGTCGAGCACCTGGCGTCCTTGCGCGCCATTCCCGGCCTGGTGACGCTGCGGCCGGGCGACGCCAATGAAGTGGTTGAAGCCTACCGGTACATCCTGCAGCTGCGCCACAAGCCGGCGGTGCTTGCGCTGTCGCGGCAGCCGTTGCCGACGCTGGACCGCAACAAGTACGCGCCGGCGACCGGGGTCGCCAAGGGCGCGTATGTTCTGGCCGACGCGCCCGGCAAAAATCCCGAGGCGATCCTCATCGCCTCGGGCAGCGAAGTCAGCCTGGCCCTCCAGGCGCACGAGCAGCTGCTGGCGGAAGGCATCAAATCGCGTGTCGTTTCCATGCCGTCGTGGGACATTTTCGAACTCCAGCCGCAGGCTTACCGCGACAGCGTGTTGCCGCCAGAGGTAACGGCGCGGGTCGCGATCGAGCAGGCATCGACTTTTGGCTGGGAGCGCTACGTCGGGACGGCCGGCCGCGTCATCGGCATGAAAACCTTTGGCGCTTCGGCGCCGCTCAAGGAACTCCAAAAGAAGTTCGGATTTGAACCGGACCAGATTGTCGCTGTCGCCAGGCAATTGGTTGGAAAGAAATAGAGCCGGCGCTGGCAGAAACCCACCGGCGCGCAACGCATCATGAACGATCCAACAGCACACCGTCTGGCTGCTGGCGATCTGGACGCCTGGTTTCTGCCGCGCTACGGGATGCTGGGCGCCTCGCTGCGATGGCGCGGGGTCGAACTGCTCCGCCGGGTGGAGGACCTGGATGCGGCTGCAGCGAAAGGCAGCACCGCGGGCATCCCCCTGCTTTATCCCTGGGCCAACCGCCTGGCCGGCCCCCGATATCAGGTCGCGGGACGCGCTGTCGTCCTCGACCCGGATTCTTCTCTGTTGCATTGGGATGACCAACGGCTGCCCATGCATGGGGTGCCCTGGGCCTTGTTGCCTTGGGAGGTTTCCGAGGCGACGGTGGACCGCCTGGTGGGCCGACTTGACTGGGGCCGGAAGGAATGGCTGGCGATCTTCCCGTTCCCGCACCAACTCGAAATGCGGGTGTCAATCGCGGTGAACGGCCTGACAATCGAAACAACGCTGATTGCCGGCGAGGATTCGCTCGTGCCGGTCAGCTTCGGATTCCATCCTTATTTCGGGATACCCGGTGTGCCGCGAGCGCATTGGCGCCTGCGATTGCCGGCGATGCGAAGGCTGGTGCCCGGTCCGCAAGGCATTCCAACGGACAAGGAAGAAGACTTCGCCGAAACCGATGCCTTGCTGGGCGAATCCGGTTGGGATCACGGATTTGGCGTGAAGGCGGACAACCCGGTTTTTTCCATTGCCGGCGCTGGTTTGCGGATCAGCCTTGAATGTCTCGGCGGTTATCGATTTGCGCAGATCTTTGCGCCGCCGGACAAGGATTACATCGCCCTGGAGCCGATGACGGCCCCCTCCAACGCGCTGGCCAGCGGGCGCGGGCTGACCTTTGTAGAGGCAGGCAGGCGATTCCATGCCGCGTTCCGGATTCAGGTGGATCCGCCTGCGAAAAACCTGACTGTTCCATGATTCCCATTTTCCATGCCGTGCGAAGTTCCTCTGGGATGACTGGCGACCTGCCTGGCCGCGACAGGGCGCGGGCGCTGTCGGAAATTCGACCTTCCCTGATTCTGTGAACCCCGAACCTCTTACTCGCCAATGACCATTTACGACACCTCCGAAGGCGCCCGTCTCAAACTGACTCAAGAGCGGAAGGAGCATTGGAACCGCTGGGGGCCATTTCTGGCCGAGCGCGCGTGGGGGACCGTCCGGGAAGATTACAGCGCCAACGGTGAAGCCTGGAATTACTTCCCGCACGACCATGCCCGCTCGCGAGCTTACCGCTGGAACGAGGACGGCCTCGCCGGCATCTGTGACCGTCACCAGTATCTCTGTTTTGCGCTGGCACTATGGAACGGGCGCGACCCGATCCTCAAAGAGCGCATGTTCGGCCTGGCTGGCCCCGAAGGAAACCACGGCGAAGACGTGAAAGAGTATTACTTTTATCTGGATAACACGCCGTCGCATTCCTACATGCGAATGCTATACAAATATCCGCAGGCCGAATTTCCCTATTGCCGGCTTGTCGAGGAGAATCGCCGGCGCGACAAGAGCCAGCCGGAGTTTGAACTGGTGGACACGGGCATTTTCGACGAAGGCCGCTATTTTGACGTCGTTGTCGAATACGCGAAGGCCGATGCCGAAGACCTCCTGATTCGCATCAGCATTACCAACCGGGGTTCGGAAGTTGCGCCGATTGATGTGCTGCCGACGCTTTGGTTTCGCAACACCTGGCGGTGGGGGCGCGACGATCGTCGTCCCGGCATCGCGCCGGTGTCGGGCGCAGCCAGGGGGACGAGCTCACTGCGGGCAAAACACTGGGAACTGGGTGAGTATGTCCTGTATGGTCCGGTCGCCGCCGACCTGCTCTTCACCGAAAACGAAACCAACACGGAACGGCTGCTGGGCACGCCGCGGGCGACGCCATTTGTGAAGGACGCCTTTCACGATTACGTGGTCGGCGGCCGGCGGGACGCGGTAAACCCGGCGGCCACCGGGACAAAGGCCGCCCTCCGCTATCGGCGCCGCCTCGAGGCGGGCTGGACCATGACTCTTGACCTGCGTCTAGTCTTATTGCGGAACGGGAGGCCGTCGAAGAATCCTTTCGCCGATTTTGGCGCTGTTTTGCAGCAGCGTCGCGATGAGGCCGACGAGTTTTACAGTGCTGTCTTGCCGGACCGACTCACGCCGGATGAGAAACGGGTGGCCCGCCAGGCGTTTGCGGGCATGCTCTGGTCAAAGCAATACTACCATTACGTAGTGACCGATTGGCTGTCCGGCGACCCGGCCCAGCCGCCCCCGCCCGCGGAACGGGGCCAAGGGCGAAATCATGACTGGACGCATCTGTTCACGCGCGACGTGATCTCGATGCCGGACAAGTGGGAGTTCCCCTGGTTCGCCTCCTGGGATTTGGGCTTTCATTGTGTCACGCTCGCGCACATCGATCCGTATTTCGCCAAGCAGCAAATCCTCCTGATGCTCCGGGAGTGGTATATGCATCCGAATGGGCAAATTCCAGCCTACGAATGGGATTTCAACGACGTGAATCCGCCGATCCTGCCTTTGGCCGCGCGGGCGGTTTTTGAAATCGAGCGCCATCATACCGGAGTGGCGGATTATGCCTTCATCGAGCGGGTGTTTCAGAAGATGCTGCTCAATTTCACCTGGTGGGTGAACCGGAAAGACGCGCTGGGGAAAAACATTTTTCAAGGTGGCTTCCTGGGCATGGACAACATTGGCGCGTTCGATCGCGGCAACCTGCCGCCGGGCTACATGCTCGGGCAGGCGGATGGGACCAGTTGGATGGCGGCGTTCGCCAAGAGCATGATGTCCAACGCGCTGCTCCTCGCCGAGAAGAACCCGGCCTACGAGGACGTCGCCAGCAAGTTCTGGGAACATTTCATCTACATTGCGAATTCCATGAACAGCCTGTGCGATCCCCAGCGCTCGCTCTGGGATGAGCAGGACGGTTTCTTTTACGATCACCTCATTTCGGACAAGAGCGAGTCCGTGCCGATTCGCGCCCGGACCATGGTGGGCTTCGTGCCCATGTTTGGCGTGTCCGCCGTTTCGGCCGATGCCTGTCGGCGCTATCCCGCTTTTGAGCGGCGGCGGAATTGGTTCATGGAACATCGCCCGGAACTGGTGGAGAGCGTCGGCCCGATGGTGCATCCCGGACCGAACAACACGTTGATCCTGGGCCTGGTGCGGGCCGACCAGTTGCGCCGGATGCTGGGCTACATGCTGGACGAAAAGGAATTCCTTTCGCCCTACGGCGTGCGGGCGGTCTCGCTGTATCATCGCGAGCATCCGCTGGTGATGCGACTCGACGGCCGGGAATACCGCCTGGATTACGAGCCGGGCGAATCGCGAACGAATCTCTTCGGCGGCAACTCTAACTGGCGCGGCCCAATCTGGATGCCGGTCAATTTTCTCATCCTCATGGCCCTGCGGCAGTTCTATCTTCATTATGGCGATGAGTTCAAGGTCGAATGCCCGACCGGTTCCGGAAACCTGATGAATCTGAACGAAGTGGCCCAGGAACTGGCGCGCCGATTGACGCGCATTTTCCTCCGGGACGGCGAGGGCAAACGGGCGGTTTTCGGAGACTGCGCCCTATTCAACCGCGATCCCAACTGGCGCGACCTCATTCCGTTCTACGAATATTTTCATGGCGACACCGGCCGCGGCTGCGGCGCCAGCCATCAAACGGGGTGGACGGGATTGATTGCGCAGGTGTTGATGAATCTGGGCGAAAAACCGATGGAACACCGGTGAGGATGTGATTGTGACTTCAGCCCGATGGCTCGCTACGCGCAGGAAAGCTAAAAAGCCAGAATTCCGCGCAGAAAATAATACATCATAGAGAGATCATCCGAGAAAAGCCCAGGTCATTTCTTCATGCTTTTACACCCAAACCACCCGTATCCTAACCTGACCTTGGCGACATTTGACCGCTTCGTTGTTCGCCGCGCGCCGCCAGTTGAAACGACTGGACCTCGATGGGCCGATGCAGCTTTTGCCCCGGACAGTTGACTGTCGCATTCCGGGGACACCAAAGGAGTAAAGAAGGGCGGGGGAGAGTAACGAGGGTTTACGTTTGACGGCTTGTAAAATCACGCAAAATGACTGTGCAGCTGGCGGGTTGCCGCCCCATTCCGCCTCTCCCCGCTGTCTCTGTAATCCCAATTTGCCGGCAACGACTCGGGAGCTGGAGGGCGGATTGTTGTTTTCACTTCCACAAATTGGCTTCCCGCACCTCCACGGCGGCGCGGCGATAGTTGACGTTCAGTTCGTCGAGACGCCGGACGTGGATTTGCAGCCGGCGCATGAAATCATACCAGTCGCGGGCGTCTTTGGCTGACCAGGCAACTTCTGCCAGCGCACAAGCCCGCGGGAAGGTCATGTATTCGGCGTGCCTCAGATTTGGGATTTGCTCCGTCCAGAGATTGCCCTGCGCACCCAGGATGAAGGACTGCAGCGACGGCGGGAGATTTGTGGGCATGGGTTCAAAGGAATATACCTTGTTCAGCGTGAGTGGTCCGCCCCACGCGGCGGCCTTGGGCTCAGCCGTGTGATTGCTTGACTGATAAAAATCGAAATAGCAAAACGCGGTCGGCGTCATGACCACGTCGTGTCCGGCGCTGGCGGCTTCCTTCGCTCCGCCAATCCAGTCCATGACGGCGGCATTCCGGGCCAGCCCACCCTGCAAAATCTCGCTCCAGCCAATCATCGAGTGCCCGTGCGCATTGACAATTTTTTCGATGCGGCGGGTGAACCAGCTCTGCAATTCCTCCTCATTTTTCAAGCCTTCCCGCTTCATGAGCGCCTGGCAATCCGAGCTGTTCTTCCAGGTCTCTTTCGGCACCTCGTCGCCGCCGATGTGGATGTATTTGCCGGGAAACAACGGCGCCACCTCGGCGATCACCCCGTCCAAAAACTGAAAGGTCTCCTCCTTGGCCGGATCGTAGATGCCGTTGAAGATGCCGCCTTCCATCAGCGGCTCGAACGGCCCGCCCGTGCAACTGAATTGCGGATACGCCGACAACGCCGCCGTGGCGTGGCCGGGCATTTCAATTTCCGGCACAATGACGATGTGCCGCGCGGCCGCGTACTTCACCACTTCCCGGATGTCGTCCTGCGAATAAAACCCGCCGTAACGCCCGTCCGGGCCGTAGGCGGTGGTGGATTTGGGGTCGAAGCCGAAGCCGACACCCGGCCGCCATGCGCCTTTTCGTGTCAAATCGGGATATTTTTTGATTTCAATCCGCCAGCCATGGTCGTCCGTCAGGTGCCAATGAAACACGTTCATTTTGTGAAGCGCCATGGCGTCGAGGAAGGTTTCCACCTCGGGCTTGGTGAAAAAGTGGCGGCTAACGTCGAGCATGAAGCCGCGCCACTTGAACCGCGGCCAGTCTTCGATCCGCGCGCAGGGAATCTGCCAGGCCACGTTGCGGACGAGATTCGAGGAGAAAACCTCCGGCGGCAGAAGTTGAAGCAACGTCTGCACGCCGTAAAACAAACCCGTTTCCGCGGGCGCTCGCACTACGACCGAGTTTGGGGCGACCGTTAGTTCATACCCTTCGGGCCCCAGATTGGTATCCGCATTTTTGGTCGTCAGCAGAATGCCGCCGGGAATCTCCGCGCCGGCAAACGACTTGATTTCAATTTTGAGCGGATAACCCGTGGACGGACGCAGCCGCGCCGCCAGGAATCCGGCGGTCTCGTGGGAGGCGGAATCGGCATAAACGCGGGTCCGGACAGTGAGAGTGAAGACGCCGGGCAACAAGATCATTTTTTGCGGCAGCGGAATGATGGCTGGAGAGTTTGTGCCGTCGGCGAAGACAGAGACCGTTGCCCAGAACAACCAGAGGCAAACTCCGGCGATGAGCGGTTTGAGGTTCACGGTGGATTTCATAATGGGGTCGGTGCGGGTTATGAGGTTTTCCGGTGCTCAAAGTAATCTTCAATTTCTTCCAGGGTTTTTCCCTTGGTTTCCGGCAGGAAGAAAGCCGCCGTGATGAAATAGACGACGGTGCAGCCGGCGAACAGGAAGAACATGGTCGAGTAACCATATTTGCCGACGGTCGGCAGGAAGACCGCCGCGATGGTCGTTGAGACGGCCTGATTGATGAGGAGGGCGATGCTCATGCCGTTGGAGCGGATGCGGGTCGGCATCAACTCAGACAGCGCGAGCCAAACGCAGACACCGGGGCCGACGGCGAAAAAGGCCATGAACACGAACAGGCAGCCGGCGGTCAGCCAACCATTTTGCGCGGAGGGAACTGGCGTAATGAGCGCGTTTTCGATTTTCAGCGGCGCCGTTCGCGCGGCGTCGAGGTCGGCGAACGGGTTTGAGAAAAAGGCGATGACTTTATTTGGCGGAACACAATTGGCGCGCGCGAGTTCAATGGGCCTGGCGATTGCATCGGAACGCGCCGCCGGAGTGGCGGCGCTGAAACCGCCATACGAATAAATGATGACCAACGTTGATGGCCGGCGGGTGATCTTTCCCGCCAGAAGATTCGTCGCGGTTGGTTCATCGAAGGCGAGCGTGAGCGTTTGATCGGCTGTGACCATCGCCTGCACGGCGTCCTTCACGTCCACGCGCGACTTTTCCGCTTTATGAAACAATAATCCGACGCAAATCATCGAAACCACCACACCGGTGGTGCCGAGCGAGAGCAGAAATTTCCGGCCTTTGCGGTCCACCAAAACGACAGCGATGATCGTCGTCAAAAAATTGATGACGGTGAAAAGTGCGTAGCCAAAATGCGCCTGCCGGTCACCCAGACCCGCTTGAATCAGGATCGCCGTGTTATAGCCGATGATGGAATTTACCCCGGTGAGCTGGTTGCAGGCGAGGATGATGCACGCGAGCGCGAACGGGATGAGGTATTTGCGGCGCAGCAGCGAATCCTTAATTTTCCTTCCCGCCGCGGTGGTCTTTGCGGCGGCCGTGGTGTCGGCCATTTCGTGCAGTTCGATTTCTGCCTGAGCCTCCGGGCGCGAGCGCAGCAAGGCGGCCCTGGCGGCATGCGCTTTCCCTTTGCGGAACAGCCAGCGCGGCGATTCGGCCACCATGAAACTGCCGATCACGAATAAAATTCCCGGCGGCAGCGATACCCAGAAAATGCCGCGCCAGGCCGCGTCTTTGAAGGCAAACAGCTTGTCGGCATCGCCCAGTTTCGCCACTTCATCGACGCGGTTGCTGAAATACAAGCCGATGACGGCGGCGGCGACGATTCCCAGGGTCAGCAGCCATTGAAAGATGCCGGTGCCCTTGCCGCGGTCCGATGCGCTCAAACACTCGGCGAGATACAATGGAATCACCACGCCGATCAGGCCGCCGCTGGTGCCCTGCAACAACCGGCCGATGACCAGCGGCCAGTACCCGTGCGCCAGGGCGATGATCGGGACGCTGACGACAAACAGGATGCCGCTCACGGTCATCATGGTCCGGCGGCCGAGCCCGTCCGCCAGCGCTCCCGCGAACAGGGTTGCGATGACGCTGCCGAGCAGGACGGCGGCGACGATGAAGGAAAGCTGCCCCGCGTTCAGCCCGGACGTGGCCTCCAGATAGGGCAGGGCGCCGGAGATGATGCCGACATCCACCCCATAAAGCAGTCCCCCCAACCCCGCCACCACCAAAAGCAGGCGATTGTACCCCGTCTTGGCCGCATCGTTTTTGTCATTCATATTTCAATTGGAAACGGCGGATTCGATGTTGTTCACGTCGGCCGGCCAGCCCAAATTGGCGGCCGGATTCTTATGGCGGCGGATTTGCTTTTCCGCGCGGGAATATTTTTCCACCCGGCCCCGCCGCCGCTCGCGCAATTGGTAAAGCATGACCAGGCCGAAGTCGGGAGCCGTGCCACCCGGGCTGCCGACCAGCTTGACTCCGCGCCGGACGTTGTCCTGCAACCCCGCCGGCATCCGCCGATAATACGGATTGCGCCGGACTTCGCCCACATGAAATGATGCGCGACGGTCAAATGCGCGACCGCTTCGGCGCCCGCCCGCCCCTCATTGCCGCGAACTTTTTCTCGCTACGACGGCCGAACTGCGCTACCACCAATACCGACAATCTCCGTTATGAAAGTCACGAAGAAACTGGCGACCCACAGGAGGCGCATATTCGCATTCGGATCATGTATCGCGTTGATTTGCCAGGCGCTGTCGGCATCGGCGGCGGACGACGACACGGCGGTGCGCGGGTTGATTGACCGCATCGCGCCGGGGCATGGCCGGGACTTTGTCGTCGAAACCACTCGCGTATCCGCCGGTGAAAACGCTTTTGAAGTCGAAGCCCGCGACGGGAAAATTGTTTTGCGCGGCGACGGCCCGCTTTCGCAGGCGGTTGCCTTCAACTGGTACTTGAAGCGTGTCGCGTTTGTGGATGTGTCATGGTTTGCCGATGATCCGGTGAAGATTCCGCATAAACTGCCGCTCCCGGCGGAAAAAATCCGCAAAACGACCCGGATCCAGGAGCGGTTCTTTTTGAATTATTGCACCTTCGGTTACACGATGCCTTTCTGGCGCTGGCGCGATTGGGAACGCTGCATTGACTGGATGGCGCTCCACGGCATCAATCTGCCGCTCGCCCAGACGGGCAATGAATATATCTGGCAAAAAGTCTGGCGCGCGTACGGCTTGAGCGATGACGAGATTCGTGCCTTCTTCACCGGCCCGGCGTACCTGCCATGGCATCGCATGGTCAACATCGACCGGTGGGATGGCCCGCTGCCGCAAAGTTTTATCGACGGCCAGCGTGACCTGCAGAAGCGGATTTTGGCGCGCGAACGGGCATTCGGGATGAAGCCGGTGCTGTGCGCTTTCGCCGGGCACGTGCCTGAAGCGCTGCACGCGAGACAACCGGATATGAAAATTGAGCAGATCCCGCCGGGCTGGGGCGGGTTTGCCACCAATTATGGCTGCTGGTTTCTGAATCCCCTGGATGCCCATTTCAAGGAAATCCAGGTCAGGTTTTTGCGGGAACAACAGGCGGAATACGGCACCAGCCATTACTACGGCACCGACCCGTTCAACGAAATCGACCCGCCCAGCTGGGAGCCGGACTATCTGGCGGGTGTCGCGCGCGCGATTTACGGCGGCATGGCCGAAGTGGATCCCGAGGCAATCTGGCTGCAGATGGCCTGGACGTTCGGGGTTGACCGCCGGCACTGGACCGACGAGCGGCTCGCGGCCATGATTGGGTCCGTGCCGCCAGGTCGCATGGTTCTGCTCGACTACGTGTGCGAGAACAGCGAACTGTTCCGCCAGACCAGGGCATTCTATGGCGCTCCTTTCATCTGGGATTATCTGGGCAACTTCGGTGGCAATACGTCTCTGGTGGGGCCGATCCGGAAGGTCAACCAGCGGCTCACGGCGGCAATGAATAACCTGACATTGACCAACCTGACCGGCGTCGGCACAACGCTGGAAGGTCTCAATAATCCCGTCGTGTACGAATTGTTGTTTGACCGGATCTGGGCGGGAACCAACCTGGATCTCGTCGCCTGGGTGCGCGATGAAGCTCGCGCCCGCGCCGGAGGTGTGGATCCACACGTGGAAGAGGCGTGGAATATCCTTCGTGAAAAGATCCTGATTGAAAGCAATCCCATCGGCGGACACGGAGTCATTTTTCAATTGCCGCCGGCATTGCACGGCGAGCCCCACAGTATGCTGTCGGCTCGAGTCAACTATCAGAACGAAGACCTGTTCCGGGCCTGGGGACAATTGCTGCTGGCCGGCCCCGCCGCGCGGAAATCCAGTTCTTATCAGCGCGATGTGGTTGACGTTGGCCGACAGGCGCTTGGCAACCTGGGGTTAACCTGGCGCGCCCGGATGGCCGAGGCTTATGACCGGAAGGATGCCGCCGAATTTAAACGAGCGGCCGACCGATTTATGGCGCTGGGCCGCGACATGGATCAATTGCTCGGCACGCGCACCGAGTTCCTGCTGGGCAAATGGATTGACGACGCCAGGTCCTGGGCCACCCATCACGCCGAGCAGGCGTATTACGAAAAGGACGCCCGCAGCATCATCACCATCTGGGGCGGGGGGCTGACCGATTACGCCGGCCGGCAATGGAACGGTTTGATGCGCGATTACTATCTGCCCCGCTGGCAAATGCTCATCGATGCCACCCTCGCCGAATTGAATCAGGGAAAGCCGGTGGATCGCCCGGCGCTCGAAAAGCAATGGCGCGAACACGACTTGGAATTTGCGAGGACGGCCGATGGCGAATATGCCACCGCGCCGCACGGGGATTATTTCACCCTGAGCCATGCGCTCTACAAAAAATATGCGTCGCAGGCAGCGGGCGATACCCTTCCCCCATCCGTCCCGACCTCGCCTCCATGAACCAACCCCAAGCCAAGGCCAACGCGCCGGCCTCTGCTTCGGCCGCGACCAAACGCGCCGCCGCGAATCCCGCCCGCCTGATGTCGCTCGACGCGCTGCGCGGCTTTGATATGTTCTGGATTGTCGGGGCGGACGCGCTCGTCGAGGCGCTGCCCAAATTGAGCGACGGCCGCGTGGTTCGAGGACTGGCCGCGCAGTTGGAACATGTCGCCTGGGCCGGATTTCATTTCGAGGACCTGATCTTTCCGATGTTCGTGTTCATCGTGGGCGTGTCGCTGGTATTCTCACTTGCCCGGACGATTGAGCAGCACGGCCGAGCGGGAGCCGCGGTGCGCATCGTGCGGCGCGCGGCGCTGCTGTATCTGCTGGGTGTTTTTTATTACGGCGGGCTCAGCACCCCGTTTCAGGAAATCCGGTTATTGGGCGTGCTCCAGAGGATCGCGATCGCCTACTTCTTTGCCGGGTTGATCTTTTGTTTCTTCAAGACCCGCGGCCGGATTATCTGGTGCGTCAGCCTGCTGGTCGGGTACTGGCTGGTCATGACCTGGGTCCCGGTGCCGGGCGGCGCGGCGGGCAACTTTGCGGAGGGGCAGAACCTGGCCAACTGGGTGGACAAGCAATACTTGCCGCTGCGGAAATGGGATGGGGACCACGACCCGGAAGGGCTGCTCAGCACGCTGCCGGCGATTGCGAACTGCCTGCTGGGCGTATTTGCCGGGGGGTTGCTGCGTGACGGCAAACGCAGCGATTTGACCAAGGTCGCCTGGCTTGCGGTGGCGGGCCTGATCCTTGTGGCGCTCGGCTGGCTCTGGAATTTCCAGTTTCCCGTCATCAAGAAGATCTGGACATCATCGTTTGTTCTGGTGGCCTGCGGTTACAGCTGCCTGCTATTGGGCGCCTTTCACCTGGTCATCGAAGCCTGGGGCTGGCGTGCCTGGGCGCAGCCGTTCGTGTGGGTCGGGATGAACCCAATCACCATTTACCTGTTCTGTAACCTTGTCGATGTCAGACAAATTGCCCAGCGCTTCGTTGGCGGGGATTTCAACCGGCTCGGCCTGGGCCGCTACGGCGAACTTGCCGTGGCGCTGGTGCAGATGGCCATCACGTTCGGAATTTGCCGGTTCCTGTACCGGCGAAAGATATTCCTGCGGGTATGACAGCGCCGTGAAGCGGGCATTTTCGGACACCAGTCAGAAATTTGTTACCGGCGAACACCAAGGCGTCAAAAGAGCGGGGTAGAGTAATGGGGAATTCAGCATGATTGGCCCGTCAAATCAGGCAAAATCGACCACGGAAAATGCAGGGTTTCGGTTGATTCCACCCCCGCTCGACGCTCAGTTGGAGAAGAAATTTTCGTCCTGGAGGATCGGGAGAACTTTTTGGGCGATCGGGTCGGAGGCGAAGTGCTTTTGAACACATTGGTCGCCCAAGTAGTTCGCGAGCGCGAGGAAAATCATTCCCTGGTCCAGGACGAGGTACTTATGGGCAACTTCGCCGGAAACCGGATCCACGGCGTCGTAGAATCCATACTGGCCGTAGATGTCATATCTTTCGATTAATTTGCGAAGGTTCGCGATGACCTCGGCCGGGGTGACATAGAGGGCGAGCGCGCTCACGTGCGGGGTCACGACTCCCGCCGGGTAGCCCCGAACGCCAAGCACCTTCACGCCGTATTCCGCGTAGCCATTGGTGGCCGTGGTGGAGCAGGGCGACATTCCCCACACGGGATAGTTCAACGTTTCGAGGGCATAGCGGCGGTGGATCATGGCATGGATGACATCATTGGTGCCGACGTTGTCCGGCCCGTATCGCTTTTCGTCAATGATGACGGTCGGCATGAGCGCCTCGAACAGGCTGCCGCCCCAGCTCGGAACATACTGGAAACCGTTCCATTCGTACCAGCCGCCGATCGTCGTGTAGCCGTCCACGGTCTTTGGCTTGCGGCCCTGGGGCCGGAGCGATTGCCAGGTCGCGTCAGCCGGAAAGGTGCGCAGGAGCTGGAACCAGTGTTCCACGGGAACGTCGCCCTTGCCAATGGCGATCAGGCTGCCGGCGCGCGACTCCGTGTAGAGCAGGCCGTAAACGTATTCGGCGCGGCAATTCAGGTGGACGTAGAAGCCGTGGTTCATCACCTGCTCGACGTCGTCGTAAAAGAACCTGTAATTGGCGCGCTCGATGAGTTGGGTGCAGCGCGGGTGCAATTCCGGAAAAGCCTGGCGCACCACCATGAATCCCGCCGTCAGCCACGCGCTGTCCACAAATGAAATAAATTGGCTCGAGCGCTCGAGTGTCGTCGTGTCGTAATAGTTGTAGAGAAACCCCTGGTAGGATTCCATGGTCTCAATCGAGTCGAGCGTGCGACGCAGGCGTTCAAGCGCTTCGTCCCGGGTGATGAGCTTGAGGTCGCAGGCGGCGGTGACTGAAAGCAGGTAGATGCCAATGTCAGTGACATTCAGGTAATCACCGGCGCGGCTTTCCGCGGGATCAACTGAATTGGTGCCGAAACTGACCTGGTCGAGCGGCAACCGGTGTTCCCGGTCACAGAGCGAATCGATGCCGGTCCAGGTATCGCGTGCGACCCGCCGCAGAAATTCGCGGTCATCCGTCGGGAACGCGGATTTATCCGCGAGCAGGTTGGTGGGCCATCCGGCCAGGCGCTGAATGATGAAGGGGTAGGACGCAACTTCTCCGCCGTGGGCCTGTTCCCACGCGCGCTTCTTCGGAACGGGCACCTTATCATGAACGGACGGGCCGGGCTCGCCCGTTGTGACAAAGGCGATGTCGTCGATGAAAACCGACCCTTTTGACACTTTTTCCCGGCGCGAGTGAAACACAATGACGAGCGTGTTAAGATCCTTCCAAGTCTCAATGCCGGTCATCAGGTTGAGGGGAATGCGAAAACATTGCCACTCATCGGTGATCCCCTGGATGACGCAGCTGCCCTTGAGCGATTGGCCGGGCGCGCCCGGCTTGGGCTGGGTTACTTCAATTTTAAGCGACCTGGCAAAACCCCGCTTCGGATCGCCCTTTAGCCAGAGTTCCAGGTGGTCGTAGCTGCGGGCGTCGAGGCCGTTCAGGCTCATCCAGAACCCATTCTGGGAGGATTTGGCCGGATTGAGCCGGTAGGTGAGGTGGAGCGAGTTTCCGTTTGTGCCGCATTTGGTCTGCGCATCGAGCCCGTAGGTGCACGCCGAATTGGAATCGGCGGGGTCAAAATTCCACGGTCCGGCATTGCCGCCGAGATTGTTTTGAATATCGGGGCGGTTGAAATCGTGCACGACGAGCCGCTTCGGCGCCGGCTCGGCCACAGGTGCATTCGTGGGAGCAACAGACTCGGCCTGGCCCGGGCAGATGGCCAGAACCAGGACACCTATCGTGGAGAGAAGCCTGGTGGTTGCGATGATCATGGGAGAAAAGACGCCGGTCTGGCTGCCTCGGCCAGACGTGCCTGCTGGATCATCCCAATCAAGCTGTCATGAATTTTCGCTCTCATGGCTGGTGATGGAGGAGAAGTGTGAGCGCAATGATGCGCATAATCAAATGTTTAAGCGCGGCGGTGGCGTCTGAATTTGGTGTAGCGTTGAGCTGCTGGCTTAATGCTACACCAAATTAATTCACGGCCAACGTGGCACTCCGGTCCCCGGCTGGCCGGAATCGCCGCCGTTGCGGGGGATGGACAAAACGGGTTCCAAAAACTAAGATGCGCCCGGTCCCGAGGCTCGCTCCAAATGCGATGGAGTAAATGCAGACGGTTCCGTTCAGCCGTGAAAACGGCCTCATGACCAACTTTGCCAAACATTATGCCAGCGGAGGAAACAGCTGCGGTTCACCAAACCAAGCCGGAAGACCGCATTCATTTTTCACAGCTGGCCGCCTACGGCGCCGGGGGTATCATTCCCATCGCTCTCTTCAACATCGCGGGCATCCTTGTGGGTTTGATGGGAAACATCAGCCTCGGGCTGAGCGCCTTCTGGCTCGGGGCCATCCTGATCGTCCCGCGCTTGTGGGATGCGCTTTCCGATCCTGTCATCGGCCATCTTTCGGATAACACCCGGACTCGCTGGGGGCGCCGGCGTCCGTACTTGCTGATCGGCGGAGTGCTGGTGGCGGTCTTTTTTGTGGTCATGTGGTGGATTCCCAAAGGGGATCGAGTCCGGGTCTGGTTTCCGACCGAAACCGGTTTTCAGGCATTTCAACTGGTTTATATTCTGTTCTCCCTCCTGTTGTTTTTCACGGCCTGCAACATTTTTGAAATCCCCCACGGCGCGCTGGGCATGGAGATGACCACGGATTACCATGAGCGCACCCGGTTGTTTAGCGCCAAGAGTTTCGTCGGCAATCTGTTTGCCATGAGCACCCCCTGGCTTTTTGCTCTTGCCAACCTCAGGCTTTTCAAAGGCACCGGCAACGAGGCCGACGGCATGCGCTATGTCTCCATCCTGATCGCGGCTTTGATCATCCCGCTCTCGTTCTGGTGGACCTACCAATTGCGCGAGCCGGGATTTGTGCAGGCGGCCAAGCACGGAAAAACCCCCTTCTGGCAGGACATGAAACGCACCGCCAGAAACCGGAACTTTGTCCGGCTGACCCTGGCGATTTTCACGCTGGCGATGGGGTTCAATTTCGTCCAGCTGCTCGGCTCTTACATCCCGATATATTACGTTTTCGGAGGCAACAAGGTGGTGGGTGCCTATCTGCTGGGAATCAACGGCACCATCTGGGCCGTCACCGGATTGCTGGCCGTGTTCCCGCTGAACTGGATCAGCCCGAGATTAGGCAAACGGAACACCCTGGCGATTGCGATCCTGCTCATGAGCCTGGCCCAACTCTCCAAGATTGTCTGCTACAATCCGCGCCTTCCCTACCTGATTATCATCCCCACGATCCTGCTTTCCGCCGGGATGCTGTTTTTCTTCACCCTGGGATCATCCATGGTGGGCGATATCTGTGATGAAGACGAACTAAACACGGGCTATCGCGCCGAGGGAAGTTACTACTCGATATTCTGGTGGTTGATAAAAATGGGGACGGCCTTCGCCAGTTTCATCGCGGGCGCGCTGATTGTGCTGACGGCATTTGACGAAGTCCAGGTTACCCAAGTCGACCGCCTGGCGGGAGCGATCACCGAAGTTCGCGTCGGGATTCAAGCCTGGGGCGGTGATCAGGCGTTCCGGGGCGCGAACGCGGAATTGCTGGCTAAAATCAAAACGCAGGTCGCGGCCGCGCTCGCTGAAGCCAGGGAGTCTGTGAAATCCCTGGAAAGGAATTCGGCCGCCCAGCCGGCACGGCCAGACGTCCGGCTGACGGAACGCCCAAGTCCCCAGCGCGAACCGTTGCTCACTGAATTGTCCGTAGCCAAGGCCGAGGCGGACAAATTGGAAGGGCTGCGATTGCGGCTGGAGAGCCTGGGTCCCCAGCTCCAGGACTCCCGGGTCAAAGAGCTGGCGGCTGAGGCCATCCCGCTGACGCTGCAAGCCAAGTTAGAAAAAGCCCGGATATCTTCCCTCGAGCTGATGTCGCACCTGGAATCCAAATCACGGGAAAGCAAAAACAGCGCGGCCCATTACCAGGAGATCCTCCGGACCCTGGCCGCTGTGAACGACCGGCTGGCCAGCTTGAACCCGGCGGCATCCATGCCGCTCCTGGATGAGGAGCTGGCCGCAATCGAAAAGGAGATGGTTCCGCTGACCCGGCAGTCGCCCTATACGCTCCTGATGATGCGGATCGTCGAGATCGGGCTGCCCCTGTTATTGAGCATCGTTTCCATCGCCTTTCTCCTTGGTTACTCGTTGACGGAGAAACGGTCGCGGGAGATCAAAGATCTTTTAACTCGGCGCAGCGAGGAACGCGCCCGGCAGGCCGACAAGCCAACAGCACAAAATGTCTCCGCACCATAACATGACGCTCAGGAATTCCCCCGGTTTAGCCTTTGAATTTCTTGAACACGGCGCGCCAAAGAGCATCGAGGCGGGTCCGATCCGGATCAGCCTCAAGGCGGCCTCCCCTTTTTCCCGGCCCGGGACGAACCTCTACCTGAGGCGAAGGCAAAGGCCATTTGCCTTTGCTGCGCTGCTCGGCCCGGAAGGCAACAGCCGGTTGGCGATGACCGACGACGCCTTTGTCGTCCGGGGACGCTGGGCCGGTCTTGAGTACACGTGCGGATTGCGGCTGGCGGAGAACAGCTTGAGCTGGTGCTGGAGTGTAGACATCAAAAATCTGTCTGACCAGCCGGTCGAACTCGATCTGGTTTACGTTCAGGACGCAGGCCTGAAGCCGGTGAACGCCGGGTTGATCAACGAATATTACGTGGCCCAATACCTGGAGCGGCGCATTCTCGTGGACAAGGTCTTTGGTGCGGTGGCGTGTTGCCGTCAGAACATGAAGGAGTCGACCGGCCATCCCTGGCTGATGCTGGCATGCAAAAACGCGGCGGTGGCCGGCAGTGTGGATGGCATGCAATTTTACGGCAAGACCTGCCGGGAAACCGGCATTCCGGAGGGGCTGCAGGCGGATAAGCTGGGGGGCGATTATGCCGGGGAATCGCCGGTGTTGGCCTTGCAGGAAAAACCCTTCAGCCTGGCCGCCGGCGGGGTTCATCATAGCGCATTTGTGGGCACCTATCTGCCGGACCATCCGGGGGCCACCTCCGATGAGGATCTTGCCCGCTTGCCCGGCCTGATGCTGGAGTTCAAGCAGCATGCGCCCGCCGGGCACGCGAAGGATCCGGTTTCCCCGGCAAGAAGTTTATTCAGCACGACTCCGTTCCTGCCGGTGGATGATTTGAGTGATGAGGAGCTGAACCGCTTTTTTGGCCGGGAAAGGCGTCATGGCGAATTTGAAAATGGCCAACGGCTGTCCTTCTTTGGCGAACACAATAACCACGTTGTGCTGCGGGCGAAGGAGTTGATGGCCGACCGGCCGCATGCGCACATCATGCAAGCCCGGGGCGGGACTGCGCCGGATGAAAGCATCATGTCCACCACCGCCTTTGCCTTTGGCGTTTTCAATTCACATCTTGCCCAGGGCAACACCAATTTCAACGTGCTGCTCTCCATCTGTACCAGCCAGTTCAATCTGGCTCCGGAAACGGGTCAGCGCATCTTCGTGGAAACGGAGAGCAAGCGGTATTTGCTCGGCGTTCCGTCTGCTTTCGAGATGGGTCTGAACCACTGCCGCTGGATTTACAAACACGGCGATGGCTGTTTCCAGGTCCGGTCCTGGACTTCCAAGTCCGCTCCGCAGGTCAACCTGGATTTCAAGGTGATCAGTGGAGAAAAGGTGAAACTGCTCATCACGCATGATTTTGATCCGCTGAACGGATGGAGCATCCATCCCGGAAACCAACCCGGTGAATATGTGGCCAAACCCAGGCCCGGGAGCATGATTGCGGGCAGATTTCCGGGGGCGCAATTCCGGATCCTGGTCGGGGGCGGCGGTTCGGCTTGCCGGGCCTGCGGCGACGAAGCGCTGTATGAGCGCCATGACCACCCGGGACGTAATTTGTTCGTTCTGGACGTCCCCGCGACGGCAAATTTCTGCCTGAGCTTCGTCGGCGAAGTCGGTGCTGCTGCCAATGCGATTGCTTTTGAGCATCCGGACCGCCAGTTCCTCTCGGATTGCCAGGACGCCCGGGCGGCCTGGAAGAATTTGAGTTTAAATCTCTGCCTGCACGGAGCCGATGCTGATGTCGCCGCCATACAGGAGATTCTGCCCTGGTATGGCATGAATGCGCTCACCCACTTTCTGACCCCGTACGGTCTGGAACAATTCAGCGGGGCTGCCTGGGGCACGCGCGATGTGTCCCAGGGTCCGCTTGACCTGTTGTTAAATCTTGGCAAGTACGCCGAAGCCCGGCGGGTTTTGTGCATCATCTTCTCCAATCAGCACCCGCAGGGCGGCTGGCCGCAATGGTGGATGTTCGACCGCTATTCGGACATCCGGGCGGACAGCGCGCACGGCGATATTTTTTACTGGTGCCTGATTGCCCTCGGCAATTATGTGAAAATCACCGGAGACCTGACGATCCTGGACGAGATCCTTCCGTATTATCAGGAGCGGGGCATTGCTCCGGTTGGGCCAACGCCGCTGAGCGAGCATGTTGACCGGCTGATTAAAATGATCGTCGATTCATTCGTTCCGGGCACGGCGTTGGTGCCGTTTGACGGCGGCGACTGGAACGATTCCCTGCAACCGGTCAGCCGCGAGCTCGCGCAAAAAATGATCTCCAGCTGGACCGTCGAGATGAATTATCAGGCTTTTGCTCAATATCAATGGGTGTTTGAGCGAGCCGGTGACAGACCCAAGGCCGACAAACTGAAAGCAATCTGTGATCGGATCAAAACCGATTTCAACCGATACCTGGTCAAGGATGGCGTCGTTGCCGGCTACGGCCTGGTCGAGGACGACCGCCGTATCAGCGTACTGTTCCACCCGGGCGATGCCAAAACCGGTGTGCGGTACAGTATTCTGCCCATGAACCGCGGCATCATCAGCGGCATCTTCACCCGGGAACAGGCGCAATGTCATCAGGATCTCCTTGAGAAGCATCTCAAAGGTCCCGACGGCGCCCGCCTCATGGACCGTCCGCTCCGATACAAGGGTGGCATCCAAACAATCTTCCAGCGGGCGGAGAGCAGCACTTTCTTCGGCCGCGAGATCGGCCTGATGTACGTGCATGAGCATATCCGTTATGCCGAAGCGCTGGCAATGACCGGCCGGGCGGAGGCTTTCGTGAAAGCGCTGCGCCAGGCCATTCCGGTGGGGTACCGCGAGATTGTCCCTTGCGGCGATATCCGCCAGTCAAACTGCTATTACAGCAGTTCCGATGTAATCTTCCGGAACCGATATGAAGCGGATGAGCGCTACGATGAAATCAAAACGGGCAAGATCGCCCTCCGGGGCGGGTGGCGCGTGTATTCTAGCGGTCCGGGTATTTATATCGGCCTGGTCGTTTCGCGGTTACTTGGACTGCGGATTGAATCCGGCAAAATCATCCTCGATCCGGTGATGCCGCATTCGCTGGACGGTTTGTCCGCCTCGATGGAATTATTGGGGCATGCGGTGACATTCAAGTATGCGGTCAAGGAGGGGAATTTCAGCCCCAAAGCTGTTTCCATCAACGGCCAGGCCATCCAGTTCGAGTCGGAAGAAAACCAATACCGCAAGGGCGGAGCGGTGATTTCGGCGGCCCCGTTCCTGGCCAGGTTGGACCGGCCGGAGAATGTTGTCGAAGTGAGGTTATAGGTCTCGCGCCGGCGCAAGTCCCGCAACACGGGACGGAGCTGGAAGCCAGGCGGCTTTCGTGACGCTGGCTGTGGCTATCAGGTGCAAAATGCTCACCCCATCAATCCATTCCGGTACGAAAGCGACACAAGTATCATTGAGAGAGACCATGGGGTGTTGTATCGTTCGTGGCGATCTACCATGAACCTAAGAACCTGTCTGAAAATTCCAATGTGGAACAGGGTGCTGGGAAGCTCCGCGAACCCGCAGCCAGGATGGCCGCGCTACGGTAGCGCACGCTTCTCAGCGTGCGGGTTCAGGCGGCATCCTTGCCGCCAGTTTTCCATTTTCAGACAGGCTCTAACGACCCTGGTCCTCGTTGCGGCGGCCTTTGGTGGCCCGCCAGCTTCTGGGCAGCTTCGTGATTTCTCCGCCCTCAGCGCCTGGAAAATCAAAGGGCCCGGCACAGACCTTAAGCTGACCAACGTCGATACCCCTTACGGGCAGGGGATGAGCTTCGACTACGACTACCGCGAGGCGGGCAACTTCGCCCTGGTGCGCCAGGAGTGCGATGTGCCGCTCAAGGGCAATTTCGAGCTTAGCTTTTGGATGAAGGCGGTTGCGCCGGACAACAATATCGAGATCAAGCTGGAGGACGTAAATGGGAACACCTATTGGTATCGCAGGGACGCCTATCGTTGGCCCAGGGAGTGGACGCACATTGTGTTGCGCAAGCGGCTGATCTCCTTTGCCTGGGGGCCAAAGTCCTCGGCCGAGCTGAGTGAACTCAGGTCCATCGAGTTTGTCGTGTCCTCCAGTGGCGCCGGCAGGAAAGGCGTGGTTTACCTGGCCGATCTCCGCATCACGCCGCTGGGGGATTACGGCAAGTTCAGCGACCCGGTTACGGAGATCACGAGCGACGTTCCCTCGGTTGGCCAGAGCGACTGGCGGACGACCGGCCCGGTCAGCGAAGTGAACCTGGACCTTCACCTGGCCAGGCCCGTTGAGTTTGGCGGTCTCGAAATCGAGTGGCAGAAATCCATGGCGCCGGGTTCCTATGACATTCTCATGTCGACCAATGGCTCCGCTTGGAAGCTGGCGCAGACCGTCGAAAAGTCGAGTGGCAAGATCGACGTCGTGTTCACCCCGGATGCGGAAGGACGCGAGATTCGAATCCATGCCAAGGCGGATTCCAAGGTTATTGGGCTTGAGCGAGTGAAGCTGCTGCCTCCCGAGCTCGACAGGACCGGCGCAGGTATGCTCAAGGCGTTCGCGCAATCGTCGCCCCACGGCTATTACTTCCGGCACCTCCTGAACCAGCAAGCGTACTGGACGCTGATCGGCTACAGCGGCAGCAAGGACAAGGCGCTGCTTTGCGAAGACGGGCAGATTGAACTCGCCAAGGGCCGGCCGAGCGTCGATCCGTTCGTTGTGGTTGACGGCAAGGTCTGGCATTGGGCGAACACGGAAGAGACCCAGGGATTGATGGACGACTATCTGCCGCTTCCCTGGGTCGAGCGCTCGGGCCCGGTGAGCCTGCGCATCTCGGGCTTCGCCGTCAAAGACAATGGCGGCACGGTGTATGCCTGCTACACGCTGGTCAACCACGAGACGACCACGAAGAAAGCCACGCTCGTCCTGGCGCTCCGGCCAATCCAGGTCAATCCGGAGTGGCAGCACAGCGGCGTCCAGGCCGAGATCAAGGAGCTGAGCCTGACGCCGACCTCCATGTCCTTTGGCCGTGATCAGAAGATTGTATTGCTGACCCCTGCCGACCGCCTTGGCGCGACGACCTTTGCCGACGGCGAAATGGGTCGAAGGCTGCAATTCGGCGATCTGCCGGCCAGCCCGACGGCGACCGACGCTTCCGGCCTCGCTTCCGGGTATGTGGCCTACGACGTCAGCCTCAAGCCTGGCGAATCCAGGAGTTTCTGGTGGTGCTACAGCATCGGCGGAATGCCGGGCCAAGGTGTGGACACCAACACCAAGGCGGCTGCGCTTCAGAGCCGGGTGGCTGAGGAGTGGCGCCAGAACCTGTCGTCGATCAAGATCGAGCTTCCGGCCAGCGAGCAGCACCTGGTCAACCTCATCCGCGCGAACATCGCGTACATTGAGATCAACCGGGACGGGGTTCGATTTCAGCCCGGCAGCCGGAATTACAAACGCTCGTGGATTCGCGATGGTTCGCTGATGAGCGCGGCCCTGGTGCACTTTGGCGTCATGAAGCCCGCCAAGGAGTTCATCGAATGGTACACGCAGTTCGTCCGTCCGTCCGGCTACGTGCCGGCGATTGTGGAGAACGACCAGCCCTTGCCCACCTTGGAATGCGATGCCTTCGGCGAGTACATCTACCTCGTCGCCGAGTACTGGAAATTCAACCGCGGCGTGGAGTTTGCCAGGCAGTACTACCCCGTCGTCAAGCGGGTGGCCGCGTACATCGAGAAGCTTCATCTTGAGGGGCAGGCGTTGCACAGGAACGCGACCGGCAAGGAAGCGCTGTATTACGGCCTGCTGACGCCGTCGATCAGTCACGAGGGCTACGGCTCGCCGGTGCACTCCTACTGGGACAACTACTTCGCCATTCTCGGCCTCAAGGACGCCGCCGTGCTGGCCACAGCCGTGGGCCAGCCCGAGGATGCGGCTCATTTTCTTGCTGTGGCCGCCGACCTGCGCCAGGACGTGGTGAAGTCGATTGAGGCGGCCGCCAAGTATTACAAGTTTGATTTGATTTTCAGCTGTCCGGATTACGGCGAGCCGGACGCCTCCGGCGTTGCCATCCTGGTCAACCCGTGCGACGAAATGTCGTACATGCCCCAGGATTTGCTTCGGAACACATTCGACGCTTACTACGAGAGGTGCGTCGGGCGCGCCGACGGCACGGTGGAGTGGAGCGGCTATACGCCGTACGAATTCCGGAACATGGGCGTGTTCGCCCGGCTCGGCGACAAGGATCGCGCCCTGTGGCTGCTGCGCTGGTTCACCAAGGACACCCGTCCGATCGGTTGGAATCAGTGGGCCGAAGTCGTGTTCCAGGATCCGCGAGCGCCGGTGTACATCGGCGATATGCCCCACACCTGGTGCGGGGCGGAGTTCGTGCGCGAGATTCGCGATTTCTTCGCCTACGAGGAGGATCTGGACAAGTCGCTGGTGTTCTGCTCGGGGATTCCGGAAGACTGGCTGCAAGGTCGCGGCATTCAGGTGCAGGATCTGCCGACCGCGTATGGCAAGATCAGCTTGCAGGCTGCGACGAAAGGTCTGGCCGACGTTTACCAGGTGACTGGCAACGCCCAGGCTCCGGGCGGAATCTGGCTGGTGTCAGCCCGGAACGCGACGCCGAAGGCGGTGACTGTCAACGGCCGGCCGGTCGCTCCGGCAAAGCGGATCAAACTGGCCTCGCTGCCCGCGCAGGTCGAGTTCTCGTACTAGGAGCTGCAGGGACGGGTCTCCCGTTGACGGTTACGGGATGACCATGAGACTGACATCATCAATCTTCAAGGTCTCTCCGCTGATCATGTTGCTGGCGTCAAAGACGGCGCGGACTTTGGCGGTATTGGCCGGAACAGTGTTGCCGGAAAGGCTCAACTGCTGCCACGTGTTGCCCACCAGCGGAGAAATATTTTCGATTTCCGAGCCAAGCAGATTCATTGAACCGTCGTAGTATTCCAGTTTCATCCGATACACGCTCGTTACAACCGAAGCCGCGTCGTCGAGGCACCAGGCGCTCAAGACATAGGTCGCGCCAGGGGTTGCCGCGACATCCTGGTAAAAGCCCGAAGTGGCCCCGTTCCACCACTCATGCGCCATGCCATAAGACCCATTGTGCGCCGCCCAGGTTTCCCGTTCGCAGGAGCCGTAGGTCGTCCAGTTGGTCGCCGTGTAAACGCCCCCGGCGCCGGCCGTTTCAAAGCTAGGATTCAACAGCAACCCGGGCTGGCCGTCGGCAGGAGCCTGCCCGGCGTCAAACACCCGGTAGAACCGCGCCGGCGCCGCGGCGGGTGGGAAAATGGTGGCAGGCGGGCCGCTGTCCAGCCAGTTGAACGTTCCGGAGTTGGTGGCTTGCACCAATCCGGGCGACGCGGCCCAGTTCAGGAGGTCCGGCGAGTATTCCACCTGGTAAAAGTGGTTGGCGGAGGCGGTCCACGTCAGCCGGAAAGCGCCCTGGCCCGGCACGGGCTGAATCTTGAGCGCCATGCGAGGCAACGTGAAGAAGCCGGCGCGTTGCAGGCCCCGCTGCACTTCGGCGTTCTGCATGAATTGCGCCCACACGCGCCCCGTCCGGTAATTCTCGATCATGATCACAATCGGGCCCTGGTCCAGGCCCAATTCATCGGTATCCCACCAGCCCAGCCCGAGGTTGAAGGCGTCGCGAAAGCCGTTCTCGGTCCAGAACTGCGTGCGGTACAGGTTGTAAAAGGCTTTCAAGGTTGGCAGCGAATATTCGGGGCTGAAACACATGGAACCGCCGGCCGCCGTGGGAGCGATGGTGCCGTCATCGAATCCATCCGGCGGGAGGCCGCGGGCCGTGTAGTTCGTCGGCGGCGGACCGTCACAAGCCGTCAATCCCCAAATATTGCTGCTGTACCCGGTACGCGGCGCCGTGCTGCAGTACGCGACCTGGGCGAGAGCGGCGCGCCGCGAGTTTTCGAAGTAGGTGCTGCCGTGGCTGTTCATGTAGGCGTCCGCGATGGTGCGAAAGTCAATCCAACAATGAGAGAACTCGTGCCCGAACAGCGGCGGGAAAGCCACAAAACTATGGCCGTAAAGCGTGCTCCAGTTGTAGCCGCTGGTCCACAAATTCCAGGCGGACACCGGCAAGGGATTCGTGGCCGTGCCCAGGCCCAGGCAATAAATGATCATCGCCTCATTATACCCGACCCAGTTGCCGTAGCCGCTGAAGCCCGTGGTGGGCATCCAGCCCATCGCCACTCCGGCGGTGCCTTGCGACATGAAATTCCAATCCACGCGATTGAAGATGGCATCAGCCGTGGACCGGATGGCCGTTTCGGTGGCATTGGTGCCGCTGAAATACTGCTTGACGTAAAGGACGCCCGCCAGAAACAGGCAACTGTCAATCGAGGAGAGCTCCGACGAGCCGGCTCGCCAGCCGGTGTTCATATCCAGCATATGATAAAACCAGCCTTTGTATCCCATGATGCCACTGGTTCCCGATCCCTGCGGTCCTTGCCAGAAGGTGGTCAATGCGGTCAGAACGCGCGCGGCGGCCTGGTCGCGCGTAATCCAGCCGTGATCGACCCCGATGCCGATGGCCGTCAACCCAAAGCCCTCCGCCGCAATGCTGCACGGCGAGCCCATCGCGGTGCGATCCGGAATCAGGCCGTTGGCCGGATTGGCCAAATACCAGAAATAATCGAAGTTGCATTCCTGGACATAGTCCAAAAACTCGTCGTCGCTCGCAAACGGGTGAGGGGTGGCGGCTACACTTGCGGATGGGGCACTTTCCACCGAGTTCGTATCCACCGCCGTCACATAATAAAAATTCGTATGCCCGTTGATCACAGCGCTGGTCAGATCGCACCAGCCGGGCGCCGTCAGCAAACCGCCGGTGTTGAGCTGGTAGAACGGGCCGTCCGCGCTGATGACCGAACGATACACATGGTAGCCGGCCAGGTTGGCATCCATGTTCCGGGTCCAGTGCAACACGACACTTTGGTCGCCGGTCGCGCTGATCAAACCGGCCGGGGCGGGAATGGCGCGTGCGAGCTGAACGGCGGTTGTCAGCAGGACAATCTGGAGCGTCAGCGCGCGGTTCATGTTTGGTTCACGGAGCGATATAAGCATCATACCACGATTCGATGCCGGTTCAACGTTGAACCGGCAGGTCGCGGACGTGGCGGGTGTTGTCCGTCGCGAGAGGATGAGCGGCCGCCTTGACTGCGCTCCGCTGAGAATTCAGCGTGACAACGGCCCGCAATCCATGATAGAAGCCCGACTTCTGTCATGACCAGCACAACGGTTTGAAACAAAACAAATGAAAAGAGCGGGACTCAGCGTAGGCTGGATGGGGATGGTGGTGTCCGGTTGCCTACATGCCCAACCGCTGGCCGCCGATTCGCAAATGAACACCTTCATTGACGCTTTGATGGGCCGGATGACGCTCGAGGAAAAAATCGGGCAGTTGAATCTGCTGGCGGTGGGCTTCGATATCACCGGGCCGAGACTCAGCAAAGACGCGGAAACCAAGATTCGCCAGGGCCTGGTGGGGGGGATTTTGAATACGTACACGCCGGAAGCCGTGGAGAAGTTGCAGTCCCTGGCGGTCAAGGAAAGCCGTTTGGGCATTCCGTTGCTGTTCGGATACGATGTCATCCATGGCCACAGGACAATTTTTCCCATCCCGCTTGGACTTTCCTGCACCTGGAACCCGGAGTTGATCGAGCGGAGCGCGCGGATTGCCGCGACGGAAGCGAGCGCCGATGGCGTGAACTGGGTGTACTCGCCCATGGTGGATATCGCCCGGGACCCGCGGTGGGGAAGAATCGCGGAAGGGGCGGGGGAAGACCCGTACCTGGGCGCGCTGGTCGCCCGGGCGATGGTGCGCGGCTACCAGGGCGACGACCTCAGCCGGAACAACGCAGTGCTGGCCTGCGTGAAGCATTACGCCCTGTACGGCGCGGCCGAGGCGGGCCGCGATTACAGCACGGTGGACATGAGCCGCATCAAAATGTACCAGTATTACCTGCCTCCGTACCACGCGGCCGTGGAGGCCGGCGTCGGCAGCGTCATGAGTTCCTTCAATGAAATTGACGGGGTGCCGTCCGCGGGCAATCACTGGTTGTTGACGGACCTGCTGCGGACGCAGTGGAAGTTTCCGGGCTTCGTTGTCACTGATTACGATGCCATCAATGAGATGAAAGAACACGGCTTGGGCGAGTACCCCAAGGATGCCGAATTGGCCATGCAAGCGGGGGTGGACATGGACATGGTGAGCGAAGCCTACCTCAAGTATCTTCCGGAACTGGTCGCTCAAGGAAAAATCTCAGAATCAATGATCGATCTGGCCTGCCGGCGAATCCTCGAGGCCAAGTACAAGCTCGGGCTGTTTGCCGATCCCTATCATGGTTGCTCGGCCGAGCGGGCCCGCCGGGAACTGCTCACGCCGGAAAACCGGAAAGCCGCACGGGAAATTGCGGCACGATCTTTCGTCCTGCTCAAGAACGACCGCCAGCTCCTGCCCCTGAAGAAATCCGGGACCATTGCGCTGGTCGGCCCGCTGGCAGATGACCGGTTAAATGTGCTGGGCTGCTGCCGGGCCGGCGGCGACTGGCAACAGGCGGTCAGCGTTCGGACCGGGATCAGCAACGTGGCGGGTTCGGCGGTAACGATCCTGCACGCAAAGGGTGCGAACCTGACGGATGATCCGATGCTGCGCGGAACGCTCAAGGCGTTCGGCGAGGACATCCCGGTGGATCCCCGATCGCCCCAGGAGATGGTGGCGGAAGCCGTGGCGGCGGCGGCCCGGGCGGACGTGGTGGTGGCGGTGCTCGGCGAATCCTCCGGCATGAGCGGCGAGGCGGCCAGCCGCAGCGACATCGGACTTCCGGAAAGTCAAAAGGAGCTGTTGCGGGCGCTGGTGGCCACCGGGAAACCCGTGGCGCTCGTGCTCATGAACGGCCGGCCATTGACTTTGAGCTGGGAGGCCGAACATTGCGGCGCGATGCTGGAAACCTGGTTCGGCGGCACGGAAGCGGGCAATGCGATAGCGGATGTGCTGTTTGGCGATTATAATCCCTCCGGAAAACTAACGGCGAGTTTTCCGCGCAACGTCGGACAGATCCCCATTTATTACAATCACAAGAATACCGGGCGCCCCTATAAAGGGGATCCCAATAACAAGTATGTCTCCCGTTATCTCGACGCGCCGAACGATCCGTTATATCCCTTCGGCTACGGCCTGAGCTATACCACGTTTTCCTACGGGGACATCCAGCTGCGCAAGACCAACCTGGCCGGTGAGGAAACGCTGATCGCTTCGATGGTGGTGACCAATGCGGGCGAGCGTACCGGCGAGGAAACCGTGCAGTTGTACCTCAGCCAGCCGGCCGCCAGCGTGGCGCGCAGCGTGGAGGATTTGCGCGGATTCCAAAAAGTGCGCCTGCAGCCGGGGGAAACCCGGGAAATCACGTTTCGCATCACCCCGGAAGATTTGAAATTCTACAACAGCAAATTGGAATACGACTGGGAACCGGGGGAATTCATCATCCGGATGGGCGGCGACTCCCGCCGGGTGAAATCAGCCGCCGTGGACTGGAGCAAGGCAGCTGTTCCGATAATAACTCAGTGAGTGACCCATCCGTTGGTGAAACAAAAAGCGCAGACCGATTGGGTCTGCGCCCGGGTCCGGATCATTGAAGAAGTGAACGGTTACTTGGGCACACTCGAGTGCGACGCGAGCCAAGAGGCATCAGCGATGCCGGCTGGGTCGTTTTGCAGCTTGATGTGCGGAAGCGACGCGCCCGGTTGGGCCTGCACCGGGAAAATGGTGCAAGTGCGGCTTTGCCACAGGTGAACTTCCGCATGTCCGTCCGCGAACCCGAAACCGCCCGCCCGCCGGTGATTCGAAGCCGGAATATCGCCCCATACACCGCCGGGCCAAGAGGTACCATCCGTAATGTCAGGATTGGCGCCGTTTTTAAAATAGCCATCGTTGATATTATCAGGATGTTCATCGAGTGTCACATAGAGATTCGACGGATCGGGAATTTGGGTTGTCCTAAGAAATTGCCGCCACGACGGGAAGAATTCATTCGCACCAGAGTCGCGGGGCCCGGATGGAGGGCCGGATAGCCAATTGGGGGTGGAAGCGCCGAAGAAGCAGTTCATCGAGTAGGAACGCGGCCGAGCCGCGTAACCTGCGAGCTTCTGCAGGTTGCTTAGATAGTCATCAGCCGGGCACTTGTAAACCGCCAGATTGTTGACGAAATTGTAGAGCAGCGCGTTCATGGTGTAGGAAGGGTTGAAGCACTGGTCGGCGGCCGGAGAACCGATGGTCCAAGTCATCACGTTGTCCACCCAGGTGGCGTAAGTCGGGTTTTTCAATGCGAGGTCGGCCTGAATTGACGCCGTATCGTAGTTATTGACCAACCGGTCGTTGTTTTCGTTCGCGTATTGCAGCCAGCCCAGCATCAACTGGCGGCTGTTGCTCATGCACCCAAGTGACTTGGCTTTTTCCTTGGCGGACGCCAAAGCGGGCAACAACAGCGCCGCGAGGATGGCGATGATGGCGATGACGACGAGCAGTTCAATCAGCGTGAAAGCGCAACGCGCCTTCGAAAAGAATTCGCTGCGGTTAAACCCGGCATCGCCGGGACATTTGACATCCAGTCTAACGACCATAGTAAGCAGGTTTGATGACAGATTCTGTGATGAAAATTGAAATGTCAAGTATTTTCTTTGCAACAGTGGAGAGCATAATGTAACTTTCGCGCTACGAAGTTTGTAATTGTTGTGATGTTCTTGTCAACCAAGGATTTCGGCAACTTTTTAAATTACAAGGTAGCCATAACACTGCCAGAGCGCTGTCATCACGGGGTGAAATGTCGAATTCACCGCAACGGCACTGGAGGTTGTAGTGCAAACAGGAAGACTGGACAATGGATGAAATGACAAATGATCAGATGTTGATTTGGAACATAATCAATATTCCCTTTAGGCTTTTACGGAGATCGTTCCCGAGCGCGCTCGTTTTCTTGAGCTTGGCGGTAACAGCTTGCTCAGAGACATTCCATGATCGTCACGTCTTTTTCGACAACAGCCCCGCTGACGGATCGTACTACCAAAGCGATGGCATGGTTACCCCGCCCAGCAAACTGGAGATGGTGGATTACAAAATCCCGGTTGATACCAATCACTTCAAGACGCCGCCCAATGGACTCCGGTTGAATTGGACGTCCGCACCGGGGGGGCATTGGCAAATGTTGGTCAAGTGCGCTGCGCAAAACGGGCGGGACCAGCGATTTGACGGCGACACGATTTCTTTTTGGTGCTTTTCCGAGACCGGCTTGTCACCCGACGAATCGCCGCGAATCGCGCTGCAAGATCGGGATGACATTGGGTCGGCAACCATCCCGCTGCTTGCCGGAAATGGAGCTCTGCCCGCGGGCCGGTGGGTTCGCCTCAACATTCCCTTCGCGCGGTTTAAGCCTCTGTTCGAACGAACCGACGACGCCAAATGCGATCCGACCAAGGTGGCCAAGATCTGGCTGGAGCAGGGGCTCGACGACGGCAAGCCGCACACGCTTTATCTGGATGACATACAAATCCATTTTAGCGGTCAAACCGACCGCGAGCCCCCCGGCACGCCGGCCGGATTAACCGTCAAGGGAGCCGAGCGTCATTTTGACCTGATGTGGTCGAACAATCCGGAGAGCGACCTGTTGTACTACCAAATCTACCGCTCCTGGGACGGTGAGAAATTTGTTCCCATCGGGATCCAGCAAGGCCGCTTCAACCGCTTTGTGGACTTCGTGGGAGAGCCGGGCCGGAAAGCCTTTTATCGGATCAGCGCGGTGGATTTATCGGGCAATGAGTCTCCGTTGTCGGCAGCGGCTTCGGGAGCCACGCGGCCATTCAACGACGACGAACTGCTGGACCTGGTTCAGGAGAGCTGCTTCCGCTATTACTGGGAGGCGGCGAACCCCAACGCCGGCATGGCCGTTGAAATCCAGCCGGGAGATCAGAACCTGGTTGCGGTCGGCGCCTCGGGCTTCGGCATCATGGCTTTGATTGCCGGGACTGAACGGCACTTCATTACCCGTGAACAATGCGCCGAACGGCTGCTCACGATCACGCGTTTTTTGAGCAAAGCGGACCGTTTCCATGGGGTTTGGCCGCACTTCCTTGATGGCACAACCGGCAAAGTGATTCCCCATTTTGGCAAATACGATGATGGTGGCGACCTGGTAGAAACTGCCTTTCTCGTCCAGGGACTTCTGGCCGCCCGGCAATACTTCGATCGTGACAACGCCGCGGAACGCGAGATCCGTCAAACCATCACCGAATTGTGGCGGGGAGTGGAATGGGATTGGTATCGCAAGGAGCCGGCGGGCGATTTTCTTTACTGGCACTGGTCGCCGGATTTTGGCTGGCACATCAGCCATCCGCTCGTGGGCTGGAACGAAACGATGATAGTTTATCTGCTGGCGATCGCCTCGCCGACCCATCCGGTGCCGGCCAGCCTGTACCACAGCGGCTGGGCTGGCCAATCGGATTTCGCCGTCCGGTATCGCCAGGGGTGGAGCCGGACGACCCAGGGGGACCACTACACCAACGGCAACACCTATTTTGGCGTCAAGCTCGACGTGGGTGAAGGAAACGGCGCCAACCTGTTTTTCACCCAATTTTCCTTCATGGGCTTTGACCCCCGCGGCAGGAAGGACGCGTACACCGATTACTTCCGAAACAACCGGAACATCGCCCTGATCAATCACGCCTATTGCACGGAGAACCCCCGCCATTACGCCGGTTACGGCGCGGATTGCTGGGGGTTGTCCGACGGGGTGAACGCCGGCGGCGGCCGCCCGCTGCCGCACGACGACAATGGCACCATCTGTTGCTCCGCCGCCCTCGGGTCGTTTCCCTATACGCCGCAGGAATCCATGGCCGCGCTCAAACATTTCTATCGTGTCCTGGGCTCAAAGATTTGGGGCATCTACGGATTTCATGATGGCTTCAACGCTACCAAGAACTGGTATGATCCCGTGTGGATCGGCCTCAACCAGGCCGTCATTGTGGTGATGATTGAGAACTATCGCAGTGGAGTCATCTGGAAGAATTTCATGGCAAACCCGGAGATCGGGCCGGCGCTGGAGGCAATCGGTTTCCGGCCGGAGAAGGAATTAAACCTCCGCTGAGAAATTCCTCAAGCGGCTGCGGCCCTGGCTGAAAGCCCGGGCAAATGCCAGGCAAGTGGCTGCCCCCAAAAATCTTAGCAGGGCCAGACGGGTCTTGGCCTTCGGATTCAACGCTCATTGGCGCCAGGGCGGTGGGTTTTATGATTTTTTTCTCAAGTGACAGAAGCAGGTAAAATCGACGCGACGATAAAGCTCAGGAAGCTTGCGGAAGTCGCTTGTTCAGAAGAACATCATGATAAGTTTACAAAGAGCGTAACACAACCAGCACAAACATGCGGGGAAATCTGTAACGAAACTTCTTGACTTTTGTACGCTCTTTGATGAGTCTCGATGCAAATCCACTAACAATGGAAGTTAGAAAAATCAATCGCCCCGGTGAAGCCGGGGTCAAACAATCAAACAACTAAACTAGTTAATCGACGCCTAAAGACAAGGAAGACAACATTATGAAAACAACCCAATCAAAATCCTTGATGAAACCACTGCTGGCCTTCGCCGTGGTTCTGGGCCTCGCGGTTCTGGGTGCCGCGGTAGCACAAGCGAATGATTTAACGAACCCTGACCTCGATCAAATCGGAAATAATGGTCAGATAAACCAGTCGCCGGACAGTTGGCAAATCAAGTCTTATCGAACCATCAGCAACCCCACCGGTGATTTTTTGGACGGGGCTGATTCCGAAGGGTGGTGCAATGTGCAGCAAGCCAACGGTTATGGTTTGTTTTTCAAGCCGTTCCAAGGGTCAACCAATGCCAATCCGGTTTTAGACGACTACCTTACGGTGTATTTTTACCAAGACAACCCTTGTTCAGCCGGTACTTCTAACCGACTGTCGGGTTTCGCTGCCGGTGAGGCCAATTTCTGCGCTCTTGATCCCGCCCCCAGCGGCCTGAAAGCGTATGCCTTGTTTGTCGTCGAATATCTTGATAACGGCGGGAATATTCTCGCCAGCAATGCGTATGACCTGGTGGTCAACGGCATGCCGACGGCCGGACCCGGCAGCATGGCGCAGCTGACCACGCCGTGGTACAAGGCCCCCGACGGCACCGTTACCGTGCGGTCGGGCTCCTACTTGCTTAACGCTTGGAGTACTTCAGGCGCCCAATCGTTTTTCGTGGACGCTTTTGACCTGGAAACGGTTCCGGCTCCCGGCTCGCCGGTCATCACCGGTCAGCCAAGCCCCGTGACCGCTTCGCTGGGCGGAAACGCGTCGTTCACGGTGACCACCTCGCCGGTGGCCACCACGAATGCGTGGCTATTCAATGGCGCTCCAGTGAGCGACGTTGCCGGCCACATTTCGGGCTCGAGCACCGCAACGCTTACCATCACCGGCGTGACGACCAGCGATGTCGGACATTATCAGGCGCTTGTTTCGAACAGCTCAGGCTTGAATCGGAGCAAGATCGCGCCGCTGGCCATCACCACCCAGTACATCTTCCCGACGGTCAGCATCAACGGAAAAGTTGGCGACACGTACCAGGTGTACAGCAGCCTTAGCGTTGGCGGGCCCTACACGAACCTGGTCAGCACGGTCAAGCTGACGACGTCGCCGCAGTACGTGGTTGACTACACCCTGCCCGTGAGCACCTCCAAGTTCTACAAGGCAGTGTACGTGCCCTGAGGCCCGGCTTTTGATGCGCGCTTGAGCATCGCTTACGAGCTTGGGTGCGTGAAAAAGTAAATCATGCGCCTGGTAGCTGGCCGCCAGTTACCAGGCGCAAACGCTTTTAAACCGAGTGAGTCCAACCTGGAATTGGCTGATTTGCCGCCGCCGCCGCGGGTCGTAGTCCTCGGCGTAACATGAGCGTTTCAACCGCGGATGATCCGAAGACGACCGTGTTTGCCGGTCCTGACGCTGCCGGTTCTAAATTCCCAGAGCAACCGCTTCTTACCTTCACGCATGAAGACACCTTGCTATTCGCGTCGGTGGACCCTACAACGACAACTTCTGCGCTCCACGGACTTCACAGGCTCCATGGATTTTTCTCGCCGCAGGCAATTGGTTTTAGCTAGACGTTTGAAGGGGGCGAATTAGCTTCAATTCAACGGTTGACGCGGAGCCGGGCCGGCTTACGTTGCCAGGCAAACAATTGCTATGGACTTGAATAAATTCACCGAGAAATCCCAGGCCGCCCTGGCGGAAGCCCAGAACATCGCCACTCGCAGCCAGCACCAGGCCGTGGATGTCGAACATCTGCTGGTGGCATTGCTGGTGCAGGAGGGGGGCTTGATCCCGCGGCTCTTCGCGAAGGCGGGCGTGGCCCCGGAGCTGCTCAAGGCCCGGATCGAGGACGAACTGGCCCGGGTGCCACGCGTTTCCGGCAGCGATACGGCCGGCCAGGGTGTTTATGTGACGCAGCGCCTGAACCAGTTGCTGGTCCATGCCCAGGATCAGGCCAAGAAACTCAAGGATGACTACGTCTCGGTGGAACACCTGGTCCTGGCGATGTTTGGCGAAGCCGCCAGCACCGGCGTCGGCCGTTGTTTCAAGAGCCTCGGCATCCGCCGCGACGATTTTCTCCGCGCGCTCACCGAAGTGCGGGGCAACCAGCGCGTTACCAGTGCCAACCCCGAAGCCACCTACGAGGCGCTCGAGAAATACGGGCGCGACCTCACCCGGCTGGCCGCCCAAAACAAGCTCGATCCGGTCATCGGCCGGGACGCCGAGATCCGCCGCGCCATTCAGGTGCTTTCACGCCGCACGAAAAACAACCCCGTGCTCATCGGCGAGCCGGGCGTGGGCAAAACGGCCATCGTGGAGGGGCTGGCCCGGCGCATCGTGGCCGGTGATGTGCCCGACAGCCTGAAGGACAAGCGACTGGTGGCGCTCGATCTAGGCGCGCTCATTGCCGGCGCCAAATATCGCGGCGAATTTGAAGAACGCCTGAAGGCGGTGCTTCAGGAAATCAGCCAGGCCCAGGGCCAGGTTGTTCTGTTCATTGATGAAATTCACACGATGGTGGGCGCGGGCAAGGCCGAGGGCGCGATGGACGCCGGCAACATGCTCAAGCCCATGCTGGCGCGGGGCGAATTGCATTGCATCGGCGCCACCACCCTGGACGAGTACCGCAAATACATTGAGAAAGATGCGGCGCTCGAACGCCGTTTCCAGCCCGTTCTGGTCAACGAGCCGAGCGTCGAAGATACCATTTCCATCCTCCGCGGCCTGCGGGAACGTTACGAATTGCATCACAAGGTCCGCATCCAGGACGCCGCCCTGGTGGCCGCGGCGCAATTGTCGCACCGCTATATCTCCGACCGCTTCCTGCCGGACAAGGCGATTGATCTCGTGGACGAAGCGGCGGCCAAGCTCCGCACGGAGATGGAATCCATGCCGGAGGAACTGGAGAAGCTCGAGCGGCGCATCACCCAGCTGGAGGTCGAACGGGAAGCCTTGAAAAAGGAAAAGGACGAGGCGAGCCGCCAGCGGCTGAAGGCCCTCGACAAGGAGCTGGCCAATCTCAAAAGCGAACGCGACGCCATTCGCGCCCAGTGGGATGCCGAGAAAGGCATGGTGGACGACATCCAGAAACTGCGCGAAGCCATTGAACTCGCGCGCAACGAAATGGAAAAGGCCCGGCGCGAGAACAACCTCAGCCGCGTGGCGGAGTACCAGTACGGCAAAATTCCCGCCCTCGAGAAACAACTCAAGGAGCTCGAAACGAAGGCGGCCGCTTCAAATCCCAGCGGAACCCGCCTGTTGCAGGAGGAAGTCACGCCCGAGGAGATCGCCGAGGTGATCGCCCGCTGGACGGGCATCCCCGTCCGCCGCCTCCTCGAGGGCGAGAAGGAGAAACTGCTGCGGCTGGACCAGATCCTCCACGAACGGGTCATCGGCCAGAATGAGGCCGTCCGGGCCGTCGCGGATGCGGTCATCCGCGCCCGCAGCGGCCTGAAGGATCCCCGGCGGCCCATCGGCTCGTTCATTTTCCTGGGGCCCACCGGCGTGGGCAAAACCGAGCTGGCCCGCGCGCTGGCGGAGGCGCTCTTCGACAGCGACGAAAACATCGTGCGCATCGACATGAGCGAGTACATGGAGAAGCACGCCGTGGCGCGGCTCATTGGCGCGCCGCCCGGCTACGTCGGCTACGACGAGGGCGGCCAGCTCACGGAGGCCGTGCGCCGCCGGCCTTATGGCGTGGTGCTTTTCGATGAAATCGAGAAGGCCCATCACGACGTCTTCAACGTGCTGCTGCAAATTCTGGACGACGGGCGGCTCACCGACAACCAGGGCCGCACGGTCGATTTCAAAAACTCGATCATCATCATGACCTCGAACATCGGCTCGCCGCTCCTGATCGAGAACGCAAGCGAAAGCGGCGAGATCGCCGAGGGCGTGCGCCGTAAAGTCATGGCCGAGCTGCGGGCCCATTTCCGGCCCGAGTTTCTCAACCGCGTGGATGAGACCGTGCTGTTCAAGCCGCTGACCCTGGCCGAAATCGGGAAAATTGTGGATCTCCAACTCGCCTTGCTCCGCCAGCGCCTCGCCGACCGGCAGATCGAACTCGAATTGACCGAAGCCGCCCGGGAGGATGTGGCGCGCCAAGGCTACGACCCGGTTTATGGCGCGCGCCCGCTCAAGCGTTTCCTGCAGCGGCACCTGGAAACCGCGCTGGCGCGCAAACTCCTCAGCGGAGACATTCGCGATCACACCCGCGTGACCGTGGACCACCAGAATGGGGAACTCACGTTCACCACCGCGCCGCTGAAGAAAGAGCGCTCCAGCCGCTGATCCAGATCTCAAGCCGGCGCGGATAGTGTGGCGGCCGGAGGCAGCGGACTTCAAGGCGCGGCGCCGGGCGGTGCATCGGGACGCCTGGGCCGCTCCGGAACGCCATGCGGATGACAGTCCGCACATTTCACAAAGTGAACGTTGTGCAGGCTGGCGGAGGACTTGAACGTCGTGTCCATCGTTTCAACGTCGAGACCGCAATTGGAAAGGCGGGGATGACACTGGGCGCAGGAGGCGCGGGGATCCTGGTCGTGCCCCGCATGGCAGGCCAGACAGCTCAAACCCTCATGCACGCCCACACAGGTCCGATCGTCGCCCGAGCCGGCCTGGAAGGTGTGGTCCGGCGCGTGGCACTGGTAACAATTGGCCTGCTTGACGTCGGGGGAAATTTTCACCGGCCGGCTTCCGTCCCGGATTTCCGGCAGCGGCAGGATGGCGATGCCAAACGGAAGCTGTTCCCGCCGATCATAGAAGGCCAGCGACGGTTGATGCGTTGAAGGATCATTTGTCCGCGCGCCGGCCGGGAGGAGGCCCAAGGGCGTGCCGGGGCGGTGCATGGCGTGACAGGCGGAGCAGGGGATGGCGGGCTCCTGCGGCCTGACGGTCGCTGCCGCCCATTGCCAGGGACCTTTGAGATCAATGGGTTGAACCAGGTCGCGAATGCCGCGCTCGAAATACATTCCATGGCAGTGCAGGCAGTAATCGGTCAGCAGCCGGCCTTGGTTGTGGCCCGGGTCGAGGAAAATTTTGCCATAGCTGACGTGATGCGGTCCCGCGGCCCAGGCGGCGTATTCGGCCTGATGGCACTGGCCGCAGCGCTCGTTCAGGCCACGGCTGATGTCGCGTTGCCTCAACTGGAGCTGCTCGGGCACCTGTCCGCGCAGATGCCGCCAGAGCTGGCGGGCGTTATTGAGATGGAATCCCGCATCGGTTGAAAACAGGCTGCCATGGCACTCTTTGCATTGCACGGAGCGGTGGGTGGATATCATCCATTGATCGTAGGCCGGCTGAATCTCGTGGCAGCGGATGCAGGCTTTGTCGCCGGCTGCCGCATAAAAAATGCTCCCGGCCGGCACGGCTAGGAGCGCAATCCCGGCGGGCAATGCCAGCAGCCACCAGAGCTTCCGGCGAGGGTGCCGGCCATTCATGGCTTAGCGGAAACCTCCTCCCTTCCAGTTGCGTTTGATGAAGTCGGATGCAAAGTACGCCACCGCCATGATGGTCAGCACCGGGTTGAACCCGCCGTTGGTCACGTGCACGCTCGCGTCAATCACAAACAGGTTATCCACGTCGTGCAGCTTGGCGTGTTTGTCCACGACGGATGTTTTGGGGTCGTTGCCCATGCGGCAGGTCCCCGCCTGGTGCTGGCCGGCGCTGAGCCACTGCCGCGTTTTCTGCCGCCGCGCGACCTGGATCGCCCCGGCCTCCCGGAGCCACAACTCCGCCTTGTCCGACGCGAATTTACACAGCTCGATGTTGTACGGGTGATCCACTCCCGAGAGCCGCGCGACGGGGATGCCCCAGAAATCCCGCACCTTCGGGTCCACCTGCACCCGCGAATGGAACACCGGCATCTCCTGCGAAGGACCCATGATCATGATGCTCCGGCGGAACCAGGCTCGCATGAAATCCTTGTGCGCCTTGCCCCAGCGGGGAACATCCGGGGGCGCCATGCCGGCGACCTGGTAGGGCAGGCGGCAGAATTCGTTGGCCAGCATCATCCCGCCGATCAGGCCGGGATTGCCGTGATTGAAATCGCAGATGGCAATTTCCGCACCGGGACCGAGGTCGTCATAAACCTCGTGATCGAAAAGGCCCAGCGCCCCGCTATAGGCATGGCCTTGCAGATTGCGCCCCACCCAATCGTACCGGTTGCCGATGCCGTCGGGCCAAAGAGCGCTCGGCGAATTGAGGAGGAGCCGGGCGGACTCGATGGCTCCGCCGGAAACGACAACCACGTCAGCCGTTTGCGTCTGCCGCCGGTTCTGCGCGTCAAAGTATTCAACGCCCTTCGCCCGGCCTTGGGCGTCCAGAATTATGTTGGCGGCAATGCAATGGGTGCGCAATTCGCAGTGACCGCTGGCCAAGGCGGTCTTGATAACCGTGTTTTGCGTTCCGTTTTTGGCGTCGCACTCGCAGCCAAAACCGCAGCACCAGCGGCAGCGCATGCAGCCGGACCGGCCGTTGTACGGAACGGTGTTACGCAACATCGGGATGTAAAACGGGTGCCATCCCAGCCGTTGGGCGGCGGGTTTGAGAATCTGCGTCTCCCGGGAATCGGGCAACGGCGGCATGGGCAGCGGCCGGCGGCGCGGCGCCTTGAACGGATCGGGCGCGACATCCCCGGACACCCCGATTTCCCATTCCGCCTTTTCATAAAACGGTTCCAGGTCGGCGTATGTGATCGGCCAATCGTCCAGGGTGCTGCCTTCCGGAACGCCGTAAAGGGATTTCATCCGGAAATCCTGGGCCATGAAACGCCAGGCCATCGCGCCGTAGCTGACGGTCCCGCCGCCGACGCAGGCAGCATTGTTGTTGTACTGACCGTCAGCCGGCCAGACCACCTGTTCTTTGCCTTCGGGGGTAACGAACACCCGCGGCTCTTTCTGTTCGTCCGGCCCATAGGGCGGCCCCAGCACGGAGGTGCGCTGGTTGCTCAGGTCGTCTTTCCGCTCGTCGGACGGCGCGACCCAACGGCCGCGCTCGAGCAAAACCACGTCGAGCCCCGCCGTGGCCAGTTCCTTGGCCACCACTCCGCCGCCGGCGCCCGAGCCGACCACAACCACGTTGGCATGCTTGGAGTTCACCGCTTGTCCGCTGGCGAGTCGGGGGTGCCGGCCCATGGCGCGGTGAGCGGCCGGCGGCTGCGCACGGGAGCCGTGGGCAATCTCAGCATGCGCCAGCTCACGGCGTCCCGGTTGCCGCCGTGGCGCGGACCGCCGTAAAATCCCTGCAAGGTATGTTCAACCACCCGGTTGAAAAATTCGCCCGCCGGAATTTTCTTCCAGACATCCCCCGGCGCCTGGTTGGATTCCAGTTTCCGCAGCAGATCGTCCTGCTCTCCGGCGGCCAGTTCAACAAAGCGTTTGGCGAAAAGATCCAGGCTGGATTCCCGCACGCCTTGAAGCCCGAGCCGGTACAATTCCTGATGGCGGCGATAGTAGCCCGCCAATTTGCGGTCGATGAAATGAACCACTCCCGCCCAGGCCGCCCCCGGGTCGTCATCCGCCGGGATAATGCGCTCGCAGATCGCATTGACGGTTTCCGCTTCGGCTTCGTCGAAGAAGCGCCACGGGCCGGACGGAACGGGCCAAGGATGAAATAGCGGCGCGGCCAGCAAAGTCGCGGACGAAGCGCGGAGGAAATATCGACGCGTCACCTGCCAGTTCGAGCGCTTCGCGTTCATAAGGGTGGACCCCGGCAGCTTAGGGAATCCCGCTGGCGTGTCAACTCCCACTCCTGAATCCGCTAAGGCAATCCGCTTAGTGGCCGAATGACTCTGGGATGGTCCGCTTTGGCTTTGTGTTGAAGCCGGAACAGCCATACTCTGCCGTCCAGTATGCAAACGATTTCCACGGGTTCAAAGTCATCCTTCCTCAACCGATCGGCCAAGCCGCCTCGTCGCCGTCGCGTGGCCGCCGGCCTGGTGGCCGCTTTCCTGATCGCTCTGGCGGCGACGGCGGCGCCGATTCCGGTCATCCTGGACACAGATATCGGCGATGATATTGACGACACCTGGGCGCTGACGATGCTGCTCAAGTCGCCCCCGTTCGATTTGAAACTGGTCACCACGACGACCGGCAAAGCGGAGTACCGGGCAAAAATTGTGGCACGAATGTTGACCATCGCCGGCCGCACCGATGTAGCGATCGGCTTGGGAGCTGGAAGTCGCGAAGGCACCGGCGGTCAAGTCGATTGGGTCCGCGATTACCCACTCCGCAATTACCCGGGTCGCGTGCTGGAAGACGGCGTTCAGGCGCTCATTGATATGGTGAACACGGAAGCCAGCAATGGCACGCCGGTCACGATTATCGCCATCGGTCCCTTGGAGACCCTGAATGAAGCACTGACACGGGATCCAGGCATCGCGCGCAAGGCAAATTTCGTGGGCATGATGGGGAGTGTTCACAAAGGCTACGACAACAAGCCCCGGCCCGAGGTGGAGTACAACATGCATTTCATTCCCGGAGCGAAGAAAGTTTTCGCTGCGCCCTGGCAGAGTTTCGCCATTACGCCGCTGGACACTTGCGGGCTTGTGAAACTCTCCGGCTCCGAGTTTGAGCAGGTCAAGACGAATCAAGACGCGCTGGTGCAGGCCCTCCTGGAGAACTATCGAATCTGGTCGGGCAAAACGAATGTCACCCAACTAACCGAAAGCAGCGTGCTATTCGACACGGTGGCGATTTACCTGGCGGATCCCGGCCCGAAACCGCTATTGGGATTGGAAACGCTCAACCTCTCGGTCAGCGATCGAGGGATGACTACGATTGATCCGGCCGGATGCAAAATGACGGTGGCGACATCCTGGACCGACTTGCCGGGTTATCGCGATTTTCTGCTTCGCAGTTTAACGCGCGCGACAATTCAACGGCGTTAAAGACTCCGATATTGTGCAACTCAGAATCGAATTTCCGCCATTCAAAAACACCTGATTTTAAACGAGCCCAGCCGGTAAGGACGTTCCAAGCCTCATTGCCGGAGTGTTATTGGTCTCATGAATATAATGAAAGTGATTTTACCTCAATTAGTTATGCATCCACGCCAGATTTTTACAGCATTATTGTACTTTCTTGTTGACAATATCAGCTAGCCGTAATAGAACTATTACATATTCACCGCATAAGAATTGGTCTTGAGATGTTTCAGTTCGGTGAATTGAGGGTGTCAGGGCGTAACTGTTTATATTATCAACCTAGTGACCTACACAGACATAATAGATAATAGTGAATGACATAGTCCGGAAAACCGTTAAATAACCCCCACAGTGACCCCGCGCTTATGAATACGCGAACAACAACAAACCCGACGCGCAAGCCAACTTGCATCACGCTGTTTCATCAAAATCAAATTCGAGCCCTGCAACTCCTGGTGATGGGCCTGATCGCCGCGACACTTCTTTTCGGCATGAGTGCTCAGGCGGCCAACATACTGGTGAATCCAGGATTTGAGGCCGACGGAAACCACGGCAACGGCGCTCCGATCACCGCCTGGAGCTTTTCCACCGCCGATCCCTACTGGATCAATGTGGACTCCTATGCGCATTCCGGAGCCAACTATTACAAAGTTTGGGGTGCGTTTAATGGCAACCCGAACTGGAGTGCCGTGTGGCAGGACAACAGTTGCCTGCCCGGGGCGAAATATCAGGCCGATGGGTGGATGTTTAATCTGGGCACCGATTCCATTTTTCAGGATGGAAATGACTTTGCCTGGTTGGAAGTTTCATTTCGGGACGCCAGCGACAACATACTGGCGCTTTACAAGTCGGACAATTTCTGCGCCACCAATTCGAACTACACGGACAACACTTGGTATGACATGCCGATTACCAACATCTGCAATCCCAATCCGCCCTATCAGGTGATCGGCACGACCAATGAATTGGTGGCACCGCCGGGGACGGTTAAAGTTCGCTTCCAGCACACCTACTACCAGTTGCTCTGGGGCGGCGGCTCCACTTATTTCGACGATGCGACCTTGAATCAGACATTCGGTCCGGTGCCTCCCACCCTGAGCAATATTTATCCCGGCAACATGCTGTTTGCCAGCAACCACATCAGCTTTACCATCAACTCAGCCAGCAGCACCCCGATTCCCACCAGTGGCATTCACCTGGTTGTGAACGGTACGGATGTTTCCGCCGACCTGAAGATCACCGGATCTTCACCCACGATCAATGTGATCTACACCAATTTGCTGACCAACGTCTGGGCGTACACGGCGTCAATCACCGTGACCGATTCGATCGGGTTCACGGCCAGTGCAAACATGAATTTTGATACCGTGAATCCCACGTTCGTCTGGGAAGCTGAAGATTACGACTTCACCAACGGGCTTTATTACGACAACCCGCTCCTGACCTCGACGGTGCAGCTGAACAGCTATTTCGGGGTAACTGGCGTGGTGGGGACTGACTACGGCAGCAGCTCCACGGGACACGCCATTTTCCGCCCCGACGATACCACGGGGACAGGTCCGGCCGGCGACTCCGCGCGGCAGGTGTATCTCAACGCGCAGGTTGGTGATCCGGCCGTGATCGACTACACGGTGGGCTATATCGCCCAGTATGACTGGTTTAATTACACGCGGGACATCCCGGCGGGGAACTATAACATCTACGGCCGCCTGGCCGGTGGTGCGGGAGCGACGGTTGTCAGTTTGGATGATGTGACGACTCCCGGGGTCACGAACAACCTGGGATACCTCAAGTTCACCGGTTCAGACTGGGGCGCCTATCAGTACGTCCCGGCGGTGGATAACAACGGAAACGTGCTGCAGTTCGCCTTGAGCGGCAAGAAAACCTTGCGCGCGACGCTCTTGAGCGGCGGCGACAATATGAATTTCTTTTTCCTGGTGCCCGCCGCGCCCGCCGTGCCGACCCTCAGCAACATCGCGCCGACCAATGGCACCATGTTCGCTTCGGGCAACACCTTCAGCTTCACGGTCACGGCGGCGGGGGGCGTCGGGATCAATAACTCCGGAATCCATCTTTACCTGAATGGAGCGGATGTCAGCGCCAATTTGAACATCACCAGTCCGGATCCCACAAACAAGAACGTGAGTTACACGCTGCTCTTGCCCAATACTCTTTACACGGCGGTCATTGCGGTAACCAACGTGAACGGTGCAGGCGTATCCCGCACCATCTCCTTCGATACGATGAGCACCGGCAATTTCTATGTCAAAATCAATGATTTCGACTACAACGGCGGGGCTTATGATACCAACGGAAACGGCTTGATACCGGCGGCTTACCAGGGAGACCAGTTGCCCAACGACACCGGAGCCATCCTCAATATCGACTATTACCACACCAGCGGCGGCAATTATCCTTATCGCGGACCCAATGCGCTCGCCACGGAGGTGACGCAAGACGTTCCGCTTCCCGGTTTCACCTCGGGTAACAGTGGCGACGATTACGACGTTGGAAATTTTAATAACGGTGATTGGGGCAACTACACCCGGGATTATCCGGCTGGCAAGTATCTGGTCTATGGACGCATGGCCGGTTACAGCCAGAACACGGCCTTGTCGCAGGTTGTCGGCGGCTGGGGTACGAGCAGTCAGACCCTGAAATTACTCGGCACGTGGCCGGCCAATCCCGGCGGTTGGCAGAACTGGGTCTGGATTCCGCTGCAGTTAAACGGCGCTCCGGTCATCGTGAGCTTGGGGGGCGTGCAGACACTGCGGGTTACGTCGGCCAACAACGTCAATGCGAACTACTTCATGCTCGTGCCGGCCACGGGCATCAAGCTCTCGATTGCGCTGTCCGGCGGCAATGCGCAGCTCTCGTTCCCGACGCAAGCCGGCGGAACCTACGAGGTGCTGTACACGACGAACCCGGCGAGCGGAAACTGGACGGTATTGACCACGGTTCCCGGGACCGGCGCGGTGCAAGTAGTGAGCGATCCGTTAACCGGAACTGGACGCTTCTACAAGGTGGTGTCGAAGTAATGGCAGCCGGCGCGGCTCCAAAGGCGGCCGGTCGCCGCCTTTGGACCGCCCGTTTATCAACCGGTGGCAACCGCTCGAAGATGAACGAAGGAAGAACAAACCAGATGAAACAAAAAATTGGTTTTCCCGACGACCGCGGACGGATGCCTGTTTTGAATGAAATCAGTTAAATCCAAAAGCGACGATCGCATGAACATATCAAAGGCCTGTTCGGAAAAGACCACCGGGTGCCGGCAACGGTGCGGGTTCACCTTGATCGAACTGTTGGTGGTTATCGCCATCATCGCCATTTTGGCGGCATTGCTGCTACCCGCTCTCAGTCAGGCCAAGAAGCGGGCCAACGGTATTTATTGCATGAACAACACCAAGCAATTGGCCACCTCGTGGATCATGTACGCGGACGACAACGGCGGCAGACTGGCACCCAACGTCGACTGGTTGAGTGCCGGTTTGGGCGTCGGCACGCCCGCGTGGGTGGCCGGCTGGCTCACCTTGAGCCCCGGGTACACGGACAATACCAATATCGCGATGCTGATTGACAAGGAGGCCTATCCGTATGCTGCCTATCTCGGGCCTTACATCAAAACGGCCCTGCCTTTCAAATGTCCGGCCGACCTTTCCACCGCCAAGATTTACGGGCGAAGCATGCCCCGGGTCCGCAGCTACTCGATGAATAATTTTTTGGGTTCGCCGTCGCGGGCAAACAATACGGACGCCAATGCCGTCTCCAATCCCCAGGGCAGCAGCAAGTATGCGCCCTATCAGAAAATTACCGCCATCCCGGTGCCCAGCATGACCTTTGTGGTACTGGATGAGCGGGAGGACAGCATCAACGATGGCGATTTCTTCACCGCCGTGGATAAACCGGGGTACCTGACTGACATCCCCGCCAGTTATCATGGCGGGGCCGGCGGCTTTTCATTTGCCGACGGACATTCGGAAATCCACAAATGGTTTTCGGCCTGGATTACGCAACCGATTCAAACGAACCCGATCAATGGTCACGATTTGAAATCGGAAGGTGAGCCGGGGGTGGAGGATTCGTATTGGCTGGACCTCCGCGCCGTTGGGGTGGGGAATTTCCCCTGAGCGCCGGATTAGATTTGGACTGCAGGTGGGTTGGATGGTTTGGTTGCTCGGCCGGCCCGGGAGCCTGTCATTTTGGCTCCCGGGCGGGTCGCAAATCAGCGCCGGTCTTCGGGCGGTTCCTGGCGGAACCACTGGAGCGCAAAAAGGATCATTTCGGTGGAATTCTTGAATTTCAACTTTTCCTTGATGCGGTTCTTGAACGAGCTGATGGTGGGGATGGCGACCTTCATTTCCTGCGCGATCTCCCGCGTCCCTTTGCCCTGGCCGAGCATGCGAAAGACTTCCAGCTCGCGATCGCTCAGGGCTTCAAGCGGTGAAGGAATCTGGTCGGGTTCGCCCTTTACAAATTTTGAGACGACGAGGGTGGCCATGCTTTCACTGATATGGACATTTCCGCTCAGCACCTTGCGAATGGCGGCGACCACCGTGGTGGCGGGTTCGCTCTTCATGACGTAGCCCATCGCACCCGCCCGCAGGGCGCGATCGCCGTAGAGGGATTCGGAATGCATGGAGACGACCAGCACTGGCATGTCTTCATGATCCCGCTTGATCGACTTGATGAGGTCCAGGCCGCTGGTCGAGTCGAGCGAAATATCCACAATGACGAGGTCCGGCGGGTTGTTGCTCATCTGGCGCAACGCCTCTATTCCATCCGAGGCGTCGCCACAGACTTTCAAATCCGGTTCCAAGTCAATCAGCCGCCGCAACCCGTCACGAAACATCGCGTGATCGTCAATAATGAAAATGCGCTTCGCCCCGGCGACCGGTTCCTCGGGCGTTGGTTCGTTCAAGTTGTCCGGCATCCCGCCGTTTCTGGGTGACTTCGAGTTCATTTTAAGGGCTGCTATTTCTCAAGCCTGCACGCGGTACTTGCACGTGATCAGTGTGCCCCGATCCGGCCGCGAGTCCATTTCGAGCACGGCACCGATCACCTGGGCGCGATACTTCATGATGTCGATGCCCATCCCGGCTTTGTCCTGCTCCGTAACCTGGAATCCAACCCCGTCGTCCTGCACCGAGAGTACCAGATTGTCGTTTTCCCGCCGGAGCCGGACGTTGATGGTGCTGGCCTGACTATGCCTGGCGGCGTTCAGGATGGCCTCCTGGGCGATAAAATGCAAATGCATTGCGACTCCGTTATGGATGCCCGGCAACGCTTCGCCGGAGGAAAAGTCGCAATGGATATGGTAGAGTTTGCCGATTTTGGCCGTCAGTTCCTCCAGCGCGTCGGCCAGGCCCCCCTCTTCCAGCCGGACGGGGAAAAGTCCCCGCGCCACGGTCCGGGTTTGCACCAACGATTCATTAATCAGGGTGCTGATGTAATTGGCCTCCGATGATTCCGTCTCGTTCTTTTCCTTGAGGTGGCGGGCCAGGATATGCGTCCGGTAGGCGATCGCTGCCAGTTGCTGACAGACCCCGTCGTGCAGATCATGGCCGAGCCGTTGTTGCTCGCGGTTGGAAATTTCCAGAATTTCCCTTTCCAACCGTTTTCGTCCGGTTACATCCCGCGCGACGCCTTCCACCTCGATGATTTTGCCGCCTTGCTCGACCACGCGGGAGCTTACCTCTAGTTCGAGGCGCTGTCCGGCCGCATTCACAAAATCCCAATCAACGGCCGGCGTCGTCACCCCGGAAACAACCTTTTTAAGCCATTCCCTGGCCGAGGGGCGGTCGTCTTCGGCGATCAATTCAATCAAGTTCATCGTCAAAATCTCGCTGCGCTGACGTTGCAACAGCCTCTCCCCGGCGGTGTTGATCGATGTCATGTGTCCCTGCAGGTCGTGGGTAAAAACCATGTCGCTGGCGTTTTCAAACAGGTCCAGATACCGCTCCTTGATTGCGGCTTCCGCCTGCAGTTTTTCCGCAATGATCTGGGTCTGCCGGTGAACGCGGCGACGCAGCAACACCACCCACCCAAAGGCCGTCAGCACAATGGCGCCAAGCAGGACCAGGGCCCAAAATAGTTTGCGCAACGTCCACCACGGCGGCTGCTTCAGCACCGTAATGTCCAGCGGCGAACGAAGCAGGAGGCGGAATGAAGCCGCGCGCCAGTCTGGACTGTAGTACCAGTTCTCGCCCAAGTCATCAATCACGCAGACGCCGGTCACCCGCACCTTGCTGCCATTTTGCAGTTGGCCAAAATCGACCGTCTGCCCCTGCGATCTCAAGTAGGCGTGAAAAACGAAACCGTTGGCTTGCAGCACCAGGAACGGCTCTTTGCTGTGCTGGGCCCGATCAAGTACGGTCGCTTCGATTTGCACCAGCCGACAGTCATGGGCGCCCGACAAGGCCTCGTCCGGAGTGATCTGGTCCGGCTTCAATGGCTGCCCGGGCGCAATCCAGCGGTACCGTCCGTCCTTCACCATGGGCGAATACTCCCCCTTGGCCGGAAAGCCCAGGACCTCGACGCGGTCGCCAATGGGGACATTATCCGCCTGCTTCGTTTCCACACACAGTCCATCCGTCTCATTTTGAATGTACATCTTGCCCGGGTAATGAAGCGTCATGGCGCCGGTAACCTTGACGCGGTGTCCGTAGGTGCTGCCCCGGGTGAATTGCATGACGCTCTTGATGGATTGTTCGGGAATGGACTCGGGGCTGCCGGGCGCAGGACGCTCAATCACCAGGTCCTCCGGGAACGGGACCAGCACGTTGACGTCAAACAATTGCCGTTGCGCGTTGAAGAGGCTGATGCAGACTCCGCGGACCTTGACGGCGCAGTCGATCAATTGCTCGGGATGCTCCACCGGCAGCTGGCTGGCCTGGAGGGCCACCCGCCCCTGGCCGGTGGCCAAATCGATCACATAATAGGATCCCGTGTCGTCACGGCGTACCGTCCGAATGATCCCGCTGATCTGCACAAATTGGCTGTCTTCCTGGCCGCTCTCCAAATCCTCGAAGGAAACCGGCTTGGCCTCGGGCAAGTTGGTTTCACCCAGGATGCGGATGCGGTGAGTCGTGACGACCGGGGCAAAGGCGCCGGCGCCGGTTTCGCCTTCGATCTCAATCCATTGCCCTGCCTGCAGCGGCAGGTTCGTTTGTGAATCGTCGCCCCCGATGTAAAAATAAATGCCGGCGGTGTCATCCTGGATGAAGCGAAACGCCTTCTTGGGAATTTTTACGTCAAAGTAGGTCACCACCCCGCGCAGACGCACCGGATACCGGGTATCCGCCTGTTCCACCGACAAGCGTCGTATCTCGGCGGCGGTCCGCAGCTCCTCGCGCGGGGTGTCGGCGGCGGCGACGGATGGGCACCCGACGGCGACAATCAACGAACCCAACGACACCATGCGACCGGCTGCCGAAAGTGGGCCGAGCGATTTTAGCTCGCCAAGTGTGAATCTCATGACCGGTGACTGAATGAGCGCAAGCGTTCTTCGATTCGCAAAATTACTGTCATTACCCTACTCATTCAAATCAGTTCAGGCAAGGCAACATCCGTCGCCGGGCTAAACTTGTCACCGGCCTGAAGGCCGTGCTACGATGCAGGAGTTGAAACGCCGGTATCAAAAACCGCAACCCGGATGTTCGAACCTCGCCCGCCCGCTGGCCATCGAGTTGAAAACGTCCGGCCCCAGCGCGACTCGAATCGCTCCGGTCCGCCTATGGCTGTTCCGGGGCCTGGCGGTCATCGTCTTGCCTTTGCTGGCGCTGCTGATGTTGGAGCTGGCGTTGCGCCTCGGCGGCTACGGTTATCCCACCGGCTTTTTCAGGCCGATGCGCATCGGGAACCAGGAACTGGTGGTTGAAAATGACTGTTTTGGCTTCCGCTTTTTCCCGCCGGCCATGGCTCGCCTGCCGGCCTCCTTTCGGTTTCCGGCGAAGAAGGCCCCCGGTACGTACCGGATATTCATCCTGGGTGAATCGGCCGCCTTGGGCGATCCCGAGCCGGCGTTCGGTGTCGGACGGTATCTGGAGGTGCTGCTGCGCGAGCGATTTCCCCACGCGAAGTTCGAGGTGGTCAATGTCGCGATGACCGCCATCAATTCGCACGCCATTCTTCCCATCGCCCGAGATTGTACCGGGCAGAAGGGAGACCTGTGGATCCTTTACCTGGGAAACAACGAGATGGTCGGGCCCTTCGGCGCGGCGACCGTCTTTGGGGCCCAGGCGCCGCCCTGCCGGTTGGTGCGCCTGGATCTGGCCGTGCAAAAATGGCGGGTGGGACAAGTGCTGGCACAGGCAGCCCGATGGCTGAGAGGCAGGGATTCCAACCCGGCATCCTGGAGCGGCATGCAGGCGTTTTCGGAAAACCTGGTTGCCCCCGACGATCCGCGCAAGCAGGTGGTCTATCGCAATTTCGAAAAAAACCTGCGCGACATATTACAGGCCGGCCTCGATTCAGGTGCGCACATTCTGCTCTCGACCGTCCTCGTGAACTTAAAGGACTGCCCGCCGTTCGGCTCGCTTATCAGCAGCAACCTTTCCGCCGGCGACCGCGACCGGATCACGCAGCTGCTGTCCGAGGGAAACACACTGGCGGAGCAAGGCAACGGTTCCGAGGCCTTGAAGCGTTTTGAACAGGCGGCCCGGTACGAACCGCAGGCGGCCGAGTTGGAATTTCGTTGGGGCCTTTGCCTGCTGGAAACAACCAATGTCGCCTCCGCCGGGACGCACTTCCTGAACGCACTGGACCTCGATTGTCTGCCGTTCCGGGCCGATACGCACATCAACGCGCTTATCTCTGCGGTGGGCCGAAAAATGGCCTGTCCCCGGCTTGCCATCTTTGACGCCGGAGTTGCCCTGGGCGTGGCGCCGGTCGAATTTGTCCCTGGCCAGGAGATCTTCTACGAGCATGTGCATCTCAACTTTAATGGCAATTATCGACTGGCACGGGCCTGGGCCGATATGATTGCGCCAGCCCTGCCGCAGCAGCTCAGCACCGGTTCCGCAGCCGCCTGGGCTTCGCAGGAGATGTGCGAGGAACGGCTCGGATTGACCGAATGGGATCGTCGCAACGTGCTGGCGGAGGTTTCTCGCCGCATGCAGCAACCGCCCTTGAGCCAACAATTTGATAACGCTCGGCGGCGGCGAGCCCTTTCCGAACAGGAAGCTGCGCTGCGACAGCGCATGGATGCAGACGCGGCTCGCAAAGCCCGGCAAACCTATCTCGACGCATTGAGAATGGCCCCGGACGATTGTTACCTGCGGGAAAACTTTGCCTATTTCCTGGCCGAGCAGGGGGATATCGCCGGAGCCATAAAGCAGTGGGAAGGGGTGCGCGACCTCATCCCCCAGGACCACACCGCTTACTTCGAATTGGGTCACCTCGCCGCGTTGCAGGGCAGATTCGATGAGGCGAAGGCTTTGCTCAAGAAAACGGTGTCCATGCGCCCCAGTTTTGCGCCGGGCTGGTTTGAACTGGGAAAAGCCCAGGCAGCAACGGGGAATTATCAACTGGCGGTGGCCGCGTTTGATCGCGCATTGAAATTTGAGAATCAAAACGCACAGTGCTGGTTCTACAGCGGCTTGGCGCTGGCGATGTTGAATCGTCGCGCCGAAGCGATCTCCCATTACCATCAGGCGGTCAACTTGGCCCCCGAGGATTGGAAAGCTCATTACGAGCTGGGCGGTCTCCTGGGGCAGGATGGCAAGATGGCTGAAGCCAAGGCGGAATCCGAAGCCGCTGTCCGCCTCAATCCCAAATTCCCCAAGGCGCATTTAAACCTGGGCTTGGCGCTGGTTCAACTGGGACAACTGGATGAGGCGGAACGACAGTTTGAAGAGACCCTGAGCCTTGAGCCCACCAACTCAAAAGCAGCCGATTACCTTGCTCAAACCAGAGCCCTCAAGCGAGGCACACCTTGAAGATCCTAAGGCCATGGACAAAGGTTACTGAGGCAACCTCCCTCGCAACCGACAGAGTGTTTATAAGCCTTTAATCCTTTCAGCTTCAACTGGAGCTTGAGCCTGGTCGGGAGTTGCGGATACCGCTTGCAGACAATCTGTTGTTGACAAATAGCGTAATAAACGCTATTACATGCAATGTAATGCAACTATTACCATGGTGACAATAAGTGTTTGAATGTTTATGGAAGATGGTTCTCGACTCTGGCAGCCTGTCTCGAACCGGTTCCGAAGCGCGTGTCCAATGAATGGCGCTTAATCACTAGGTTATACCAAACAGGAGGCTCGAATCGAAAATGCATTCTCTCAATCGTCGCGATTTTCTTAAAGCCGCTGGGCTGGCCGGGTCAGCATTGTTTCTGGAAGGGAATTCGGTATGGCTTGAGGCAAAAACATCCTCCATGCCGGATAAAATCCACGGCGTCAATCTGGGGGGCTGGCTGGTTCTGGAAAAGTGGATCAAGCCGAGCTTATTTGCCGGCCAATCAGCCGAGGATGAGTATTCTCTTTGTTTGGAACTGGGCAAGGAGAAAGCGGCCGGGCGCTTACAAGAACATCGGGAGACATGGATTACGGCGGATGATTTCAAGTGGCTCGCGGCGCACGGCATCAATGCCGTTCGCCTGCCCGTGGGTTACTGGGTGGCGGAGGAAAATCCTCCTTTCCTCACGGGCCTGGAGACAATGGACTGGGCGTTTCGAACTGCCCATGCCAACGGACTTTCGGTGTTGCTCGATTTGCACGGACTTCCCGGCAGCCAGAACGGATGGGATCATAGCGGCCGACAGGGCGTTCCAGGCTGGCACACCAGCAAGGCAAACATCGCCCATTCTCTTCGGATAATCGAAGATTTGGCGAGTCGCTGCAAGCAGTACGAGAACCTGCTCGGCATTGAACTGGTGAACGAGCCGAGCAAGGAAGTGCCGCTGGATATTCTCAAGTCGTATTATCAAGCGGGCTGCCAGTGCATTCGCAGGCACCTCGGACAGGATCAGGCGGCGGTGATCATCCACGACGGGTTCCGCCCGTTCGAATGGGACCATTTCCTGGCCAAGCCCGGCGATGGCAACGTGGTTCTGGACACCCACCTTTACCAGTGCTTCTCGGATCAAGACCACCGGCGGGATATCAATGCCCAGATCGAAGTGGCGGCGGTGGAACGGAAAGAGCAACTCGACAAAATGCAGAAGCAACTTCCATGCATCGTCGGCGAATGGTCGCTGGGCTTGCCGCCCAAAGCCTTGGAAGGGTTGGATCCGGTTGGACGGGAAGCGTCCATGCGGGCTTTTGGCGGGGCGCAGCTGGTCAGCTATGAGCGCACACGCGGATGGTTTTTTTGGACCTATCGGACCGAGGAAGGCGGCGGTTGGAGTTTTCGCGATTGCGTGAACCGTGGATGGCTGCCGGGGAAATTTGGCGGATGAACCGTCCCTGCGGGGTCGGGCTTGCGGTTTCCCATGGGGCGAAACATATTATAACCGCGTACACGATTCATGAGCGACACCATCTCCGCACGCCGGCAACGGAAGCAGGCCACGATTTTCCCGGGGCTTTTCTGGGTGACTTTGGCGGGTCTGTTCTCTCTTTGGGGCGGGAGGCTCCCCGCGCAACTGATCAACGTGGATTTCAACCAAAATAACGGTGTCAGTTGGGGCGGCGGCGGCCCCGACCCGGGGCCAACCATGTCCGGACCGGCCGTTCTGGGCAAGGCCGGCGACCAATGGAACGGCATCAATGTCAACAGCGGTGCGAACCTTCCTCTGAAATATGCAGATGGAAGTGCCTCCCCCGTCAAGATGACGTTCACCTCCGGCGGCGGGTACGATGCAAACAGTTTTGGCGGTTCCACCCCTTTTGCCAGTACGCCTTGCGATGCCTTAATGGAGGACTACCTCTATAGCGGTGGCAATCCGCAATCGATTACCCTGACTGGTTTGGCCGCCAACGCCGCCTACAACCTGATTCTCTACAACGCAGCCAACAGCGGCGCCGCCGGACGCACGACTTATTTCACGGTCAACGGTATCAGTCGAAGCAGTGTCTGGGACGGTTCCAGCAGCACGTTAATCGCGGGCGTCAACTTTGTTAATTTCAAAACGGCGCTGTCCGACAGCTCCGGGAAGCTGGCTATCGCCTACAGTGGAAATGGCACCGCCGAAGGAGATCTTAACGGATTTCAAATCCAAACCGCACCGTTCAAAATCAGTGCGTCCTGCGGCAACTCCAATCTGCTCATTTCATTTTCGACCGAGACCGGGTTGAATTATCAGGTCCAGGTCAGAACCAACTTGACGGATGTCGCCTGGACCGCCCTGGGCAGCGCCATCCCTGGCAATGACACGATTCAGACGATCACCAATGCGATCGGCGGCAGCCGCCGTTTTTTCCGGGTGCAGATATCCACCAACGCGCCGGCGGCTTTGACCCGGTTGCATACCGGCGGCACCAACCTGGTCAATGACCGCGGCGCCGTCGTTCAGTTGCGCGGGCTCAACTTGGGCGGCTGGTTCATCATGGAAAAATGGATGTGTCCTCTGGACAGCGGCAGCCTGCCGGATACTTACAGCGCGATCACAAACTTGGACCGACGGTTTGGCGTCGCCACCGAACAAAACCTCATTTACACGTATCAGACCAATTGGATTACGACGGACGACCTTAACAACATCGCCAACGCCGGCTATAACTGCGTGCGAACGCCCGTCTGGTGGGGCAACTTCTATTCCATTACCAACTCCACCAGCTCCGGCTGGCGACCCGATGCATTCACGGTCCTGGACTGGCTCGTCACCAACTGCGCCGCGCGCGGCATCTATGTGATCATTGACCTGCACGGGGTCGTTGGCGGACAAAACCTCGACCCGACAACGGGCTGGCAAAACAAGAACCAGTACTGGACGAACAGCGCAGCGCAAAATCAAACTGCCTACCTGTGGGCGCAACTTGCCGCGCATTACAGAGACAATAGCGCCGTGGCGGGTTATGACCTCATCAACGAGCCCTACGGCGCGCCCGATACCGCCGCAGTCTGGGCCGCCTACACCAACCTGTACTCGACCATCCGGGCGGTGGATCCAAGCCATGTCATCATCATGGAAGGCACTTTCGGAAGCTGGAATTGGAGCATGCTGCCCGATCCATCCTGGTATGGCTGGACCAACGTCGTCTATCAAATGCACGAATACCAATGGGGCGGGACCGTCGCCCAGATTGAGGCGGGCGCCGATGCTCAAGTAACGGACTTCCAGAATCACGCGGCTTGGAAGGTTCCCGGCTATGTGGGCGAATGGAACAACATGGGCATGGGCGCGGCCTGCTACGACTATTCCATCAATGCCTATGACCATGCCGGTCTCAGTTGGTCGATGTGGGCTTACAAGGCGACCCACGGGCTGGTGCCCGATGGCTGGGGCTGGTACGATCCGATTTACTGGCCGACGACGCCCAATCTGCAAACCGACTCAGCCGCAGCCATTGCCAACGACTGGCAACAGTGGCGAACCATCACGTCGTTCGGTCTAAACGCCGCCGTCGGCTTGTGAGTTTGTTTGCCTTGGCCCTGACTCCGTTTCATCGGTGAGGGACCCGGCCGGCACCGGGCGGTCGACAAGGGCGCAGGGAGTTTTGGCTGTCAGGGGGAAGGTCTGCTGTAAACGCGAACGTAGTCCACGACCAGGCGCTGGGGAAAGACGGTTGTGTGGTCCGGATTCCCGGGCCAGCCGCCGCCGACCGCCAGATTCAGCAACAGATATTTCGGGTGATCAAAAACCCAACGGGCGCCGGGCGGAAGATTGGCCGGAGTGATGGTGAAATAAAGATGATCATCCACCAGCCAGTTGATCCGATTGGTTTCGCACTCGACGGCAAAAACGTGGAAGTCATCGCCAAAAGTGGCGCCGTCCGGCAAGGCAAACCGCTTGCCGATTCCGTTGGCGCCGGAATAGCCCGGGCCATGAATCGTGCCATGGATTGCGCCCGGTTCGCGCCCGAGGTTCTCCATGATGTCAATTTCGCCGCAAGCGGGCCATCCAACGACATCGATGTTCGTGCCGAGCATCCAAAACGCGGGCCAGAATCCTTGGCCGCGGGGAACCTTGAGGCGCGCCTCAAACCGGCCATAAGTCCACGCGCCTTTGCCCTTGGTCTGAAGTCGAGCGGAAGTGTAATCCCGGCCGCCGAATTTCTCCTGCCGGGCCTCGATTACCAATTGGCGGTTTTCGATGCGGGCATTGTTGGTGCCGGGAGTGTAGTATTCCAGTTCGCCGTTTCCCCAGCCATTGCCGCCGGTTGCATGACTCCATTTGTCGGAGTCGGGCGCGGCACCGTCCGGCTGGTTGAATTCGTCGGACCAAATGAGAGTCCAACCGGGATGCGACGCGGTGGACGACGACTTTGAATCCGGATCATGGGGGCGGCTTGAAACGTCGCCGGCGATTGACGACGCGATGCCAGTGGCCAAGCCGATCATCACCGAGCCAGCTTTCCAGCCGGTATGTTTCATGCGTTATCGTTGTTTGGGGGCGTACCGGTGGCTAGTCTTGCATGCTCTGCCCGGATTGGCAATCCGCGATGAATAATCCTGTCGCGACTCTATGAAAATGTCCCCCTTTCGGGCCGCCGGCCGGACGCTCCACGTTTTCCACAAGTCTCACTCGGTCATTTCGACGCCGTGGCCGGTTTCAGGTCCGGGTAAAGGTCGGCCATGACCAGTTTGGGTTTTCGATCCACGGTGAACAGGCCCCAGTGCTTTTCGGCACCGCTCGGATCGTTCGGTTCGCCTTTCCAGTCTTCGTCGAAGGCCTCAAAGAAGAAGGTCGTGATATTGTTTTTCCCGGCCCAGTCATACAGGTCGTGGTAATAGCGTTTCTGCTTCGCCTCGTCGGCGCGGGGGCCGAATTCCTTGGCGACGGTCGCCCAGCCGGCTTCGGTAATGACCATGCGGCTGCGGGGCAGGGCGTCGCGAACGGCCTGAATGTTGGCGATGGTGTGGGCCATCGCCTGGTCAATATCCTTGCCTTCCCACGCCGGATAGGTATGCACGGAGATGAAATCCACTTCGCCGGCCAGCTCGGTGCCGTGCTGGGCCCACCAGGCGTAGTTGTCCGCCACGGTCACCGGTTGCGACACCGATTGTTTGACCTGCCGGACGTAACGGCGCACCGAGTCCACCGGCACCATGTGGTCGTTCCAGCTGACGAGGGCTTCATTGCCGACGGCGACGGCGACGACGATGTTCGAGTATTGATTGGCCAGGCGGATGGCCTTTTCGATTTCCTCCTGGTTCTTGCGTTTGTTGGATTCGAGGACCTGCTGCAAAATCGGCTCCTTGCGCCAGGGATTGCCGGGGTTGTTGACTTCGGCGTCGAGCCACGCGCCCAGCACAACTTTCAGGTTGAGCTGGTGGTCCCGGACCAACCGGAGCACCGCTTCCGAATTGTCCCGTGAATCGTAAAGGCGGATCAGACTGAAATTGCCATGCCGGTTCAATATCTCAAGGTCTTCGAGGATTTCCTGGTCGCTGGGGTTGACCGCGCCTTCACCGCGGTCGGGATGTTGGCCGTGGCGGAAGCCGGAATAGCAAACGCCTTTTTGGATGCCGCAAAGCAGGTCGGCGGGCTTTTGCCGGAGGGGCGCCCCGGCGGGTGGTGCGGAGTTGGTGTTCTGGCCGCGAACGACGGGGCCGAGCAGGCACGCGGCGATGATGAGGGAGACGAATCCGGATGCAGACCGGCACGATGGGACAGTCATGGATATTTTCATGGGTTCAATTCAGTTGTCAGGGTCTGGAAGTCGGAGTCGCGTCCGCGGCTTCCGCCAGCAGGCCGAGGCCGACTTCAATCCGGGCCACGCGGCCCGATCGCTTGAAAATGTCCCGGCTGACCGCGGAATCCAGACGTAATGATTCGACGGCCTGTCGCGCGCCATTGGGCCGCACGATGGTGAGGGAATCCTTCCGCGCCAGGCGGTAAATCACTGGAACCTGGCAATAGGTGAAAGCCAGTTCGCCAGGCTTCAAAGACAACCGGCCTTTGGCGCCGGCGATGTCGTAATAAATGAATTCAGCCTTGGCGGTCAGGAAGTCGCCGCGCTGGAGGAGGAGGGGGCGGAAATGAATCAGGCCGTTTTCGACGACCACGCCAAGTTCGCCCAGCCGGCAGAGAAAATCCTCTTTGACCTGGCCGGTGAGACCCGGCTGGCGGGCGCCGCCCTGGGCCGGCGTGTGCGAGTAAGGGTCCATCGGGAAGGCGCCGTACACCTCCGGCGTTTTGTAATCGCCGATGCCGGCGCGGATATCGTAATAGCAGTCAGCCAGGCGCTGGACCACGCGTTTGGGCGCGCGGGCGGCGACGGCGCGAAGGTAAGTTTCCAGGGCGGCGAGGCGGAGCTTGGAAACCATGTGCCAGTAAATGCAACCGAGGCCTTCGTAACCGAAGAACGTCCCCGAGCGGCCGGTGAAGGATTCATGGTCGAAGAGCCGCTCGAAGAGGTCGAGCACCTGCGGCCCGTCGCGTTTCACCAGCCGGGCATAGCCGGCGGCGGCCAGTTGATCGAGAATGCGGCTGAGGTCGCGGGCATTGGTGATGGCCCCGTTGAAATGGACCCGCCCGGCGACGTCGCGTTCGACGAGCTGCCGGTTGGCGTCGGCCAAGAGGGACCGCAGCAGCCCCAAGCGGCGGATCTCCGCGGCGGGAATGTTGTTCCGGTCCAGGAAACGCGGGAGTTCGCGGTTGGGGTACAGCAGGTAGCTGTGTTGGTCGGCGCGGTACATCGCGCTGCGCTTGAGCGCGGTGAGCAATGCCAGCGAGTCCTCCGCGGAGAGGTCGCCGGAACTGAGCACGGCCACCTGGCCTTCGAGCATTTCATACAGCCGGCGGATGGGCAGCTCGTTTGATTTTTCAAACCGGACGAGGTTGTAGGCGTGATAAAGGCCGTCAGGCCGGCGATTCACGCGGATGGAATGGTCCGTCCATTCGAGCGCCGAATCGAGGAAATCCAATACACGTACGCCGGTAAGGCGGATTTTGTGTCCGGAGAACCCGCGCTGGTAGAGGCGCTGGCGGTAACGGCTGCCGGCCCGGCCCAGGTCGTCGAGCACCTGGCGGCGCTGGCGCGCGCTGATCGGTTTGGCGAGCAAGCGGCGCTGGCGCCGGAGAATCCGCTGCAAGTCATCGAGGAACGCGGCCACTTCGGCCGAGAGGCTGAAGGTGGCATTCGCCTGTGCCCGGAAGAGGTTCCGGCAGAACGTGAGATGGCGGCGCAGGTAGTAGAGTGTGACCATCGAAGCGCCATTGCCGACCAGCGCGTTGTTCGCGTCGTTCCATTCCGGCCGTTGCGTGTTGAGCCAGATGCCGGCTTCCGGGATGAAGTTGGACAGCTTGGCGAGCAAGGGGACCAGCAACTTCTCGGTGAGATTCACCAGGCGCACTTCGCCCCGCTGGTCCCAGAGCAGCTTGCCGTCCGCGCCCCGGGACCGGACGCGGTGCTCGACGAGCGTTTCGACGTGCTGGTCAAAGACGACGGTTTCCTTCGGGTTCGCCAGCAGAGCGGCGTAGGGCTTGATGCGGTAGGGGACATTGGCGCAGGCGAAAATGTCGCGCGTGAGGAAACCGCGCAGCGTGGCCGGGTCGTGCCGGTCCAGAATTTCCAGGAGCTTCAGCACGTAAATGATCTGGTGATCGCCCCAGTAACCGATGTAGGACCAGGGATCGTCCGGGTTCACCACTTCCCAATCAATGCCGTTGCGCGTGAGCCGGTAGGGATTGTAGCCGTCCGCGGTCGAGGCGTTGAAGAAGCGGCAGATCATGCCGGGGACGTAGCCCGGGAAGGAAACGGCCAGCGCTTCCCAGTTCTGGAAAATGTCGCGCCAGTTCCCTTCGTAATTCAGGATGCGCGTTCCATCGGCGTTCCGGGTCGCGATGGAGAATTTATTCCACGGCCGGCTGGGGTCGCCGTGCCGGCGGCTGAAGGTGAGGGGCAGGTATTCGCGGCACAGGCGCTCCAATTGCGGGTCGCCGGTCGCGGCGGCGGCCGCCACCATGTCGCCGTAGACGGCCGGCCGGGGCAGGCGGCGGAAGAACGAAACGTGGCGGGCGGCAACCGGCCGGTTCGCATGGGTGACGAACGCGCGCAAATCATCCGGATCCAGCGCATAGCCGTTGTGGAAGACGCCGCCGCGCATGATGTTGAAGAGGGTGTTGCTGTAATGGCGGGCGTTGCTTAACGCGTTCGCGCTTTTCTGCAAGCCGTCCGCGGCGGCCACGATGCGCTCCAGCTCGCGAGTGCCGCAATCAATGTCTTCCAGCACCAGCCGGCGCAGGCGCGCGGGGACGCGCAGCAGCCGGTTGAGAGCGGCGACGTCAGACGCGCTGTGATTGACATCCGCCACGATGAACCAGTCCGCGCTTTGGCGGGCCGGGAGGCTGATATTGGCCTGGACGAAATACGCGCCGCGTTCGCCGCGCACGTCGGTCTCCGGCCGCAGCGGCAGGCCCTGTCGGAAGCGGTCGAGCTGGGTGGAGGAGAGCAGGGTGGCCCGGCGCCGGAGTCCCAGCGACCAGGCGATGGTGGTGCGGAGAGCCTCGGCCGGTTCCGGCCGATCCACCGGGATGGCGCTGAGCCGGAACAGGCCGAGGCCGGTTTGGGCGACAAGCTCGCTGCGTTTGTAGGCGTCGAGCAGCGTGCTGTATTCGAGATTGAACTGGCTGCCGGTCCCGCAGGGCATCAGGTTTTGCAGGCCGTCGAGCAGCTCAATCCGGGCGCCGGCCAGCCCGGAATTTTCGAGCCAGGCCCGGCGCACAAAGCCCAAGCGGTTGCTGTTAAACCAGCCATAGCGAAAGGTGAGCGCCAGGTCCTCGTTGATTTCCTCGAAGATCAATTTATTGCCCCGGAAATTTTTGTAGAGGTTTCTACGCGTCTGGTAGGCGCCCTGGCCGCGCACCGAGAACGGTTCCCAGAGCCGGTTCCGGCCCCGGTGCCGGACGACGAGGATGGTTTTGCTGCCGGTGACGTCCACCATGTCGCGGATCTTGTCGTCGGTATAGTACGGAAACAGCGCCAGGTCCGCGGTGCGGCGGCCGGCGGTCAGCGCGCCGTTGCTGGAGACGAACATCCAGTGGTCGGCGTCGCTCACGACGGTCATGAAGAAAGGCCGCAGCCGGTCGTAATGAGCGATCCGGTAATAATCCTCGCCCTGCAGTGTGACTTGTTCTCCGTGGATGGCATCGGCACCAGATCGAAGCGGGCGGTTGCCAAGATGCAATTTGGGTTTCATGTCAGTTTAAAATCAGTGGCGCGCTGGGTCTGTGGCGGCTGCAGCAGAGGTGCCGGCACCGGCTAGTTGACCAACTGTCCTTCCCGCCGCGCATCAAGGTCTTTCTTCATCAAATCGGTGGTCCGGGCATCAATGTTGTAGAAAATCATGAATAGGGCGCAGGACATGTACAACAAACCGGGGATGACCGAAACCAGCAATTTAATGCCAGTCAGAGCCGTTGGCGTTTGCGGGGCGTCGGCAATGTAGTTGAACAGCCAAAGTACCCAGCCGGCGACGGCGGCGCCGATGCCCCAGCCGGCTTTTTGTGCGAAAACTGCCGCCGAGAAACAAAGGCCGGTGGCTCGCCGCCCGGTTTTCCATTCGGAATAATCCGCCGCATCGGCAATCATCGTCCAGAGCAGCGGGACCGCCGGGGCGTAGGCCATTTTGGCCAGAATGTTCAGGACGTAGACGGTGACGAGGTTGTCGGCGCCGGGCAGGTAAATGGCTATGAAGAAAGCGCCGGAGATCAGCGAGCTGGCGATGAAAACGGTCCGGTTGCCAAAACGCTTGGCCAGGGGCTTGGCCAGGGGCAACGCCACGATGAGTGCCACCGTGCCGATGACATTAAACAACTGAACGCTGTCCTCCTTGCCGATGTAATACTTGAAATAATAGATAATCGCCGCGTTTTGTATGGCGAACATGACAAAGGAGACGATGCCCACAATAGCCAGTATGATCCAGGGCCGGTTCCGGAACAGATTTTTCAGATCTTCCTTGAGCGAACTGGGAAGTGACAAGGCGGGCTGCACCCGTTCTTGGCAGTACTTAAACGTGATGAAAAAGAAGACCAGACTGAGAAGTCCGAATAGAACGAGCGTGTATTGAAACCCAAGCGCTTTGTCGCCCCGGCCGAATAATTTCGCCAGGTACAGCGCCAGGCCGGTCACGACGAACTGGCCGGCAAACGCGCAAATGAACCGGTACGTGTTCAAGCCCACCCGTTCATAGGTGTCGGAGGTCATCACGGCTGCCAGCGAGGAATAGGGCAGGTTGACGGCGGCGTACGCCGTCATGAGCAGGACGTAGGTTGCGCCGGCGTAGATGATCTTGGCGGTCTCCCCGAGGTTCGGGGTGGTGAACGTCAGGATGGCCAGTACGGCGTACGGGATGGCACCGAACAGAATGTACGGCCGGAATTTGCCCCATCGCGTCTGCGTCCGATCGGCCAGGATGCCAATGACCGGATCAATGCCCATATCCCAGAACCGGGCGATGAGCATGATGGTGCCGGCCGCGACGGCGGGAATCCTGTAAACGTCGGTATAAAAGAACAAGAGCCAGAAGCCGACCATGTCCCACACGAAATGAGACGCGGTATCGCCCAGGCCGTAGGCGAGTTTTTCCGGGACGGATAATTTTTCCGGAATGAGCCGTCGCGAATACGCGCCAGCGGCTACGGACCGGGAATTGGTGGCGGAAGCGGACTCGGCGGGATTCATTTCAACGCTGGACTTCGGATTGGCTGGCATGCGAAACGACAGCAGCCTGCGTGGTTTCAGCCGGTGTGTCCACGTAAAAGGGAATGTTGGCGTGGGCGGCATGGCCTTTCCCATCGTAAACGTAAGCAAAAAGTCGATACGCCCCCGGCCGGTCCGGCGCCTTCAGGGTGATTTCACTCCGGTTGGAGGGGGTGATTAAACCGGCCAGCTTCAACGGCATGGATTCCGCGTCGCCGCCGACCTTGCGTTCGGTGCTTTCTTCGAGGATCTCCCAGGAATAAGTGAGCGGGACCTGGTTGGGATCGCTGGCGGTCACCTTCGCCTCGTAGTTGCTGCCTGACTGCAGGTGAATGTTCTGGGCGGCCTGCCGGGCATCCAGCCAGATGCCTTCCACCCGGGGACTGCGAACCGCCGGCCATCCGCCGGTCCAGAAGTAATGCATCACGTCAACCGGCTCGGTTTCCTCGCCGGAATTCAGGAACATGCCATACCAGGTAGGCGTCCGCTCCTGCTTCTGGCCCCAGAAGAACACGTAAGACCCCAGGCAAAGCTTCTGATCCGACTGGATCACCTTTTCAAATCGCATCCGGTAAAGGTCGGCCTTGGTGCTGCTGTCGTTTTCCAGCGGCGCGCCCCAGGCCGTCCGACCGCACTCCCAATGGCCGGTCGCGCCCCATTCCGTCACCAGATACGGCTGGTCCCACGCGGCTTGCGCCAGATATTTCGGCAGATTGACGATGTCGCAATACATCTGGAACGAGAGAAAATCCAGGTCCGGCGCGCGGCTTTTGACCAGCGCGACCGTTTCCGGCTTGAAGCCGGCCAGCGTGGTGGTGGTCAGGTGATTGGGATCAATCCGGTGAATCGCCTTGGAAAGATCGTTGACGGCATCCCAGACCTTCGGGTTCTTCTCCATGTTCAATTCATTGCCGATGACCCAGATGATCAGGGCCGGATGGTCCTTGAATTCGCGGACCTGGGCCGTCAGGGTTTCGAATTGCCTGGCCACGGCATTGGTGTTGTCGTAGTCGAACCCCCGCCGTTCGTGGTCCACGTCCAAGCCCATGGCCACATACAACCCGTTGCTCAACGCCCGATCCAGAACCTGTTTGCCGGTGTCCCGGCCGTTGTCAGTGCTCCAGGTGCGGAAGGAATTGCCGCCATGTTCCTTCAATTTTTCCGGCGAACCCAGTTCGATCCCGGCGCCCTTGATGTAAAACGGCTGATGGTTCACATAGAGTTGAAAACGGTCGCCGGATTTTCGGATTTCCACCTTCACCGGCCCGTTGGTGGTTACGGGCTCGACCGCGGAGCTCAGGGTCACGCCACTCGCCGAGCCGCCGATCACGACGGCCAGCGCCAGGATCAGCCGCCGGGCGTGCGTTAAATGATCATTTGGTTGCATGGGTTAAATCGGGTTCGAATTGTCCCGCTCCGGACGCCTTTTCGCGGCGCATCAGGATGCCCTCCAATTCCTCCAGGGTCTTGCCCTTGGTTTCGGGGATGAACAGTAAAACGAAGACGAGGGCGGCGGTGGCCAACAGGCCATAACCCAGAAAGGTGCCGGCCGGACCGAAATGAGACAACTCCCAGGGAAAGATAAACGTCACGCTAGCGCTGATGGCGGAATTCCAGAACCCGGCCAGGGACATGGCCATGCCGCGATATTGGTTGGGGAAGATCTCGGACAACAACACCCACATGACCGGCCCCAGCGAAATGGCAAATGAGGCCACAAAGCCGATGATCGCCGACAGAACCAGGGAGGCGCGGATGACCAGCCCCGCGGTGACCAGCGCGTCGCGATGGGGTTTGACCTGCTCGACGCCGAATTTCGCCTCGAGGTCGGCGATGAATTCCTTGTCGGTCTTGAAGATGTTGTGGTCGGCATTTTTGAGCCCGGCGATCAGGTTGTCCGGCACTTTGTTCTCCTGCAACACGACGAATGATTTTTCGGTCAGCTGATAATGGGAGTCGTGAAACGCCCAGGCGCACGTCAGCAGCGAAGCCGCCATGCCGGCCGCGCCGATGGCCAGCAGCGGTTTGCGTCCCAGCCGGTCCACGAACCGGATGGCGACAAAAGTCATGACCAGGTTGACGAGGCCGACCAGCACCGCCTGTTTGAACGCCGCGTGGGTGCCGCCACCGGCCTGGCTGAAAATGGTGGGCAGATAATAGAAGACGGCGTTGATGCCGGTGATCTGCTGGAAAAACGCGATGGCCAGCGCGATGAACATGATGAACCGCATCCTCCGGCTAAAGAGCGCGCCGACCCCGGCGCTGGGGCCTCGTTCCGCGAAACTTTGCCGGATGTTGACCATCTCCCGCTCGGCGTCCTCCGCGCCGCAGGCCTTGCTCAAAATGTCTCTGGCCCGTTCCGGCTGCCCTTGGCCAAACAGCCAGCGGGGGCTTTCGGGGACCGCAAACAGCAGAAAGAAATAGAGAACCGCGGGAACGGCATCCATGCCCAGCATCCAGCGCCAGTTGTTTTCCCCCGTGTTCAGCAGAAAGTAGTTCGAGAAAAACGAGGCGGAGATACCCAAGACTATCATCAACTGGTTGAGCGAAACCATGCTTCCCCGCAATTGCGGCGGCGAGATTTCGGCGATATAAACCGGCGCAATCAAGATGGCGCCGCCGACGGCGATCCCGCCCAACACCCGGGCAGCGACGAAGACGGCGAAACTAGTGGTGAGCGCCGAGAGCAAAGCTGAGACGGTAAAAAACACGGCGGTGGTGATCAGGACCTTTTTCCGCCCAAACCAGTCGCTAAAAAATCCGGAAACTGCCGTTCCCCCGAGGACGCCCCAACCCAGACAGCTTACGGCCAGCCCCAACAGGATATCTCCCCGGTCGCCCTGCAGATCAAAATAGTTCTGGATGAACGGCACCGCGCCCGAGATGACGGTGGCATCGAAGCCCCAGACAAAGCCTCCCAGCGCGACGATCAAGGCAACCAGCACCGCATATGTTTTACTTTGATTCATGCGTTTGGGATTCGGAATTATCGCTCGGCGCGTGGGATGCCGGATAGGACGACGTCAGGAAAGCGGCGCCGTTGATGAATCCAGTGGTATGACCGGTGACGAGCCCGAAGCTGCCCGACCGATAGCTGCAAAATGCAACTCGGCTGGCAGGTGTTATTCAGCGTCCGTTTCACAGTGTCACCGGCATTTCAAATGGACAAATTGACTCCCCTCGCCGGACATTGCCATTGGAAGAAATCATAAACTGTCCAGTTATGTCGTGTAGTAACTATGATTACAATCGTGAAATGTTGTCAACATTATTTTATCCAGCAGTCTGCACTTTCTGCGGAAAACCAGGCTGGTTAAGGCGATCACAGGCATTTCGATGTCGCGAAACCAAGAATCGCCGCCTTCTGAAGCGGAAGAGAAACATACTGAAGTTGTGCGAAAAATCGGAAAGGACGAGAAATTCCCGGTTCTGGCCTGTGTCCGGAATAGCAATCGGCGTCGGGCTTTTTGCCCGGGCCACGAGTCCAGGCGAAAGTCTAAACGGTTTCTTTGGCGCTTCCCTCGCGGGACCAATGGATGGCGTGCAGCATCACCTCGGTGGAAGAATGCAATTGCAGCTTTTCCTTGATGCGATTTCTGAACGAGTTGATGGTTGGGATGGTTACCCCCATTTCTTCGGCAATCTGCCGGACTCCTTTGCCCAGGCCCAGCATCCGGAAGACCTCCAGTTCACGGTCGCTCAATTTTTCCAGTGGCGACGGAGGCAGATAGGTGGTGCCGTGCATGAATTTGGTGATGATCGAGCCGGACATCCGTTCGCTGAGGTGCATATCGCCGGCCAACACCTTCCGGATGGCGACTTTCACGACCTTGGCCGGCTCCTGTTTCATGACATAACCCATCGCCCCGGCGCGCAGGGCGCGTTCGGCGTAAAGCGATTCCTCGTGCATGGAGACGACCAGGACGGGCAAATCCTCATACTTTTCTTTGATGACCTTGATCAGGTCGATGCCGCTCTTGCCGGACAATGAAATATCCACAATCACCAGATCGGGGTTGGATCGGTCGATTCCCTCCATCGCTGCATTGGCATCGGCGGCATCGCCGCACACCATCAGGTCCGCCTCCCGATCAATGAGCTGCTGCAACCCATCGCGAAACATCGCGTGGTCATCCACGATAAAAATCCGCTTCTTCTCCGGTTGTTTGCTATTCATGGGCCTTGGTGTACGGGCATCAATGACCGGTTCAATTTTTAACCTGCGTCTTGGGGCCAGCCGCCGCCTCCCGGGCTTTCCGCGGGGCCGAATAAAACACGCAAGCAACTTGGGTGCCTAGGCCGGGCCGACTAGTCAAGTCCAAAGTGGCGCCGATGACCCGGGCGCGGTAACGCATGATGCGAATGCCCATGCCTGTGGAATTGCCGGCGGGGGATTCAAACCCCGACCCGTCATCTTGAACGGTCAGTGCCAGCCGTTCGCCCTGGCGCGTCAAGGAGATGTTGACCTGCCGGGCCTTGCCGTGCTTGGCGGCGTTGATCATGGCTTCCTGCGCAATATAAAACAGATGGAGGGCCACATCATTTTCCACCGCCGGGAAGGGTTCTTCACAGGACAGGCTGCACTGGATGCCGAACAAATTGCCGGCGTTGGCCGCCAAGTCCTCCAGCGCCCAGACCAGGCCGTTTTCCTCCAATTGAACCGGGAACAGGCCGCGCGCCACGCCGCGGGTTTTGGTGATGGCATCATTGACCAGCGCGCCCACCCGTTCCGCCTCGGCCGATTCCCGCGCCCCCTTCTCCTGAAGTTGATCCGCCAGGATATCAATCCGGTAAGCAATTCCGGCCAGCTGTTGACAGACGCCGTCATGCAGATCGTGGCCGATGCGCCGTTGCTCGCGGTTGCTGATTTCCAAAATCTCCTTCTCCAGTCGCTTTCGTTCCGTGATGTCGCGCGCAATGCTTTCCACCTCGATTTGTTTGCCGGCCTGTTCGATCATGCGGGCGCCGATTTCCAGCCGGATGCGCTGGCCGGAGCGGCCGATGAAATCCAATTCGACCGCGGGAATTTCGGCGCCTTTGACGACCTGGTTGAGCCATTGCTCGGCGGCCGCCTGCTGCTCCTCCGCGACAAATTCCACGAGCCGTTTTGATAAAATCTCCTGACGGGACCGCTGCAACACCTGTTCGCCGATTTTGTTGATGGACGTGATGTGGCCCTTCAGATCGTGGGTGAAGATGATGTCGTTGGCGTTTTCAAAAAGGTCTTCGTAACGCTCCTTCAGCGCGGCTTCGGTCTGAAGTTTTTCGCGGATGATCCCGGTTTGTTTGTGAACGCGCCGGCGGAGCACCGCCACCCAGGCGAACGCCCCGACCACCACCACGCCCAGGACGCCGACGGCCCACAACAACTTTTGCAGGTTCCACCAGGGCGGCCTTTGGAGAACAACCACATCGGCCGGCGAGCGCATCAGAATCCGGAACGATTTGGCGCGCCAAGCCGCCCCGGCCTGCCAGTCGCCGCCAATTTCAATCAGGCAAACTCCCGTGACCGAGACCTTGCTGCCGTTCTGCAGATCCGCAAACTCCTTTTCGCCGTTCTTGCCTTCGAGGTACGCATGAAAGATGAAACCGCCGGGCGCCTGGAGGACCAGGAATTGTTCACCGCTGCGCCGGGTCCGGTCCAACACGGTCGCGTCAATCCGCACCAGACGGCAGTCGTGCGTGCCCATCAGCGCTTCATCGACGTTGATGATATCTGGTTGTGGCGGTGAATACGTGCCGATCTTTCGGAAAATCGCGTCTTGCAACATTGGGGTGTAATCACCCTTGGCGGGAAATCCCAGAACTTCCACCTGGTCGCCCACCGACAACGGCCCGGCCTGTTTGGTTTCAACGTAAAGCCCTTCGTTTTGATCCTCAATGTACAAACTGTCGTCATTTTGTCGGTAGATGACGGTGCCGACCACCTTGACCCGGTGGCCGTAGGTGCTTTGCGGGGTAAACTGCAGCAGGTTTTGTATGGGGCGCGCCGGAGTGGCGAACGGGTCGCTTGGCTCCGCCGAATCCACAACCAGATCGGTTGGGCGGGGAACCAACAGCCGGATGTCGAACAACTGGCGCTGTCGATTGAAACGCGTGACGCAAACACCCCGGACGGTGACGATGCGGTCCACCAGATCGCTGCTTTGTGTCACCGGCAGCTTGCTGGCGTAAGCGGTCAATCGCCCCCCGCCCGTTGCCATTTCAACCTGAAAATAACCGCTCTCCTGGTCATAATGAACCGCCCGAACAATGCCATGGGTCTCCACAAACTGGCTGTCCTCCTGGCCGCTGACCAGTTGCTCGAAAGTGACCGGCTTGGGCGCCGGGAACGTGCCCGTGCCCAGAATTTCAATCCGCGAGGGAATGACAATCGGGGCGTACTCGCCCGGGCTTACCTCGCCCACCAGTTCAATCAATTGCCCCGCTGCCAGAGGCGGGTTGTTCGAGGAAGCGTCGAGGTAGAAGTAAATCCCCGCAGTGCTGTCCTGCATGAAGCGGAAGAAATTCTTTTGGTCAAAAAACGTCACCACTCCCTGCAACCGCACTGGATTTTGGCGCGCGGCCTGTTCGCGGGTCAGTTCCCGGATTTGCCCGGCCGTCTGGTATTCCTCCAAAGAAATCTCTTTGCCCCCGGCCGGGGGGCATACAACAAAAAGGGACAGCAGGAGCGCCATCGCCGGGATGACATTTCTCTCCCGGCCTATGCTCTGGGCTTCGGCGATTGGTTTCACGGTGAAATATGAACTGCGATCCAGCGCACGTGGCGAAGTATGCTCCTTCGCCCGAGCACCGCCAAGCTTCGACTGTCCGCTTCCAGCGGGGAAGTCAATCCTGGTCCTGGCTCGATCATTGAATTCTATGCTCATAGCTGATTAGGGGGTGTGGGGTGATAATCGCTCAATGGATGCGATTTGCTGTCGGGCGGAGGCGTTCGTCGGGTCGAGCTGTAAAGCGGTGCGAAAGGCGGCCAACGCCTGGTCGGGTTTTCCCTGTGCGAACAGAACCGTTCCCAGATAGAAGTGGGCCTGGGAAAAGTCCGGGCGATAGCGGATCGCCTCCGCGAGTTGTGTCTGGGCGTCCGCGGTTTCGCCTTTGGCGGCCAGTTGAATTCCCAACTGGTAACGGGCCTGCCAGAATTCCGGTTTGGCCCTGACGACCGCACGCAGGCAGGCCATCGCCTCGTCCCACCGGTATCGGGTGGCCGCAAGGTTCGCCCGATAGAAATAGTCCGACGGGCCCTCCGGTTCCAGCTTGGCGGCTTTCTGATAGCTGGCCATGGCCGCCTCATTTTGTCCCAGCCCCTGCTGGAGAAACCCCAGGTTGAGATAAGACTCGACATAAGCTGGATTGGAGCGGATGGCGCGTTTGAACCAGGCCATGGCCTCGGAGGTTTTTTGCCGGTCCGCCAGGATTTGTCCCATCTCGTTCTGCGCTTCCGCATAGTCGCTGCGGATGGCCAGCGCCCGCGAAAAATATTCGCTGGCTTCGGCAGTCTGACCTGCGCGCACCAATAGCAGACCGGTGTAATAATATCCCCCTGGCAGCTGGGGGACCAGCTCGCAGCAGCGTTTGGCCTCGGTAATGGCTTGCGCCAGATACCCTCCTTTCTCGAGGAACCTCTGAAAATTTCCATGCAAAAAGTAGTCATCCGGGTTTGAAGCCAGTGCTTGTTCGTACATTGCCCTGGCTTGCTCGGGCGTCTGGGTGTCCATGGCGACCCTGGCCTCGTTCAATTTCGCCTCGTATGCCTTGAGATTGGCGGTGTGATTGAATTGTCCGGTGAACGGCGGCGAGGTGACGCGGCTCATAATCGGCTGCCAGATCCGTTGGCGATCCCAGACGGTCACGGCCAGGCGGCGGTCGCACAGGTCGGCAGATGCCCAGTTTCCCCCGTCGCGAGCGGTGATGGAACCCGGAAGGAGTTTTCGCGCCTGCTCGGCAAAATGAACGGCCAGCAAATAGTTGCCGGCAAAATTCAAATGCACGTGCTCGAAAAATAATTCCAAGCCGGGAATTCCATCCGGCGACTCCTGCGCCAGCGCGGCAGCGGCATCCACCAGAAAAACACCCTGTCCGGCATGAAGCGCGGCGATTTCCTTGATCATCGAGTTAATGCTCGTGTCCGCCCGGAAGGGGAGCGCATCATAGTCGCGTGCCAGCTCAAATGCCTGTCGGGCTGGTTCAGGATGGGCCAAGGCCAGTTCGCAGGTCCCCATGCGAAACTGCAAATCGGCAAATTGCGGGTCGATCTGGGCGACTTTCTGGTACTGCGTCAGCGCCTGCTGGTAAGCGCCCGCCGCCTCCCGTTCGATGCCTTCTGCGTAAATCTGGTTCCAGGCGGACGCCTGCTCCCTGCTCAGACCGGCCCGATGCAGCGAAGCGAATGGAGCACAGTCTTTTAAATTGACAGCCACCGTGCTTAAAACGACCGGCACGCCGGCGCCGTGCGCGGCCCGCAAGATGTCCTCCAGATTGCCCTTAAAATTTGTGTAACCACGCCGCCGGGCCGGATCATCATGGCTCAGCCGATTCTTCACGAACATTTCCATGCCGCCCCACTTTTGCGGTGTGGACGAATGGCTTCGCCAACTTCCGATCACTGAGTCAAGCAATTGTCCCATCCGCGTGGTTTTGATGGCGAGAATGGCGCGGATGACTCCCCGATTGAGTGCCCGTAATCCATAGCTGGTTGCGGCACCGAAAGGCCCGACCATTTCGTTGTTGCCCATATAGATCACCCATAGATCGCCCTGGTGTCGGGCGCACTCTCGGGCGATGGGCAGAATGGTGCTCGAATCAATCGCTGTCATGGCGACACTCACGACTTGAAAATCCGTTCCCGGATAACGTTCGCGCAGCAAGGTTTCCAAGTATCGGCCAACGCCGTAGGTTGGATCAGGGTCGCCGTTGGCCGCCGATTCGCCCAAGAGGAAAATCCGATAGGAGTTCGTTGCTCTTTCAGCGGGAAAGCGAAATGGTTCCGGGGTACGGGCCAGCGCGGGGGGGAAAAACCGGTAGCCAAATTTTTCATTCGGCACAAAAAACGAATGCCCGTTAATCTGAATCTGCTTGAAGAGGCCGGGGTCGTAACCGTAACCGCCTAAACGGAGCCCGATTTCGATGCAACCAAGAACCAGCAAGGGAACGAAAATCATCGCGCATAGTCGCATCAGCCACAACCGGCCTTTTGAACCAGGCGACGAAGTGATCGCGGGCGTCTTATCCATAAGTGCAAAGCTAGGCATTGATTCGCTGCTTACCTAATTTGGCCAGGATAGCCGATGCGTAATATTTCATGTGGCAAATTGTCCAATTTTTATGCAAGTATAATAAGACAAAACTCTGAAAAGCGAAAAGCCGCTGAAACCAAAAGCGCTTAAGTGTTTTCGGGCAAGCACCATACATTCAATCTTTTCCTTATTGCTTGGTGTAAAAAAATCTCTTGACTCTTTTTTGGTGGCGTAGTATAAACAATCACAACTCGGCAGCAATTGAAAATATCCTGACAACCAGAAAGCAACAAAATTATGAAAAAGTTCGGAAAAATAATCGGAATTGGAATCGGTGTCGTTGCAGCGCTTGTAATCACTGCATCAACTACACAGGCACAAAATCTTTTAACTGATGGTAGTTTTGAAAATGGTTCTTTCGTCAATACAGTCCCTGTAGGTAGCCCGCTTACCGTTGCGAATGTCGGTCAGGGTTGGGCTGCCAATTTCGGCGGAAGTGGGGTTGGTAATTCGGACATGAGTTCCTCGCCCGACTCCCCGCAAGATGGCAACTATGCGTTGTTGACTGTGAATAATCCAGGCAATAACTGGAATCCTCAAGGAACCTATCAGATAGTTAATGCCAACGCGGGCGGAGCCTATTCGTTGAGCGCATGGTTTCTGACAGATACCGGCTCTTCGAGTCCAATTGGTCCTGTGGATATTCAACTCCAATTCCTGGATGGCGCCTTGGCCAAACAGGTTGGATCTACCCCACCGCAATCAACACTTGGACTCAGGCGACGATTTCCGGCACGGCGCCTGTGGGAACTGCATTTGCATCGGTGTATCTCATGTTCATGGATAACGGCCAGGTGACTCCGGAAAACATGTACTTCGACAATGCTTCATTGACCGCTGTTCCGGAACCTTCCACCCTGGCGCTGATGGGTATGGGTCTGGCCGGAACGTTCTATTTCATCCGCCGTCGGAAGAGCTGATTTGCCCGAATAACCAAAAGCCGCCCGATGATAAATTGGGTGGCTTTTTTTTGCGCCAAAGTG
>Ga0335071_10000142_pt1 | contig 84241 bp, 75 predicted proteins | sample Lox_Sample_15_FD_206724 | JGI IMG/M metagenome (GOLD analysis project Ga0335071, IMG submission 206724) | Soil microbial communities from Loxahatchee National Wildlife Refuge, Florida, United States - Lox_Sample_1.5 | ecosystem: Environmental > Terrestrial > Soil > Wetlands | place: USA... | reverse complement strand
GCCACGTCCCGCTCCTCGATGGCCATGTCGGCGCAGTTCTCCCGGTAGAAGATGTGGGGGAAGGTGTCGCGGTCCTCGATGCCCAGCAGCACGAGGGCGGTGAGCCGCTCGGGGTCGATGGGGACGTGGCTCGTGTCGACCCCCTCGGAAGTGAGGGTCTCGAGCAGGTAGCGACCCATGGCGTCGTCGCCCACCCGCGAGACGAGGGCGGTCTTGAGCCCCAGCCGCGCGCAGCCGAAGGCGATGTTGGCGGAGGAGCCGCCCAGGTACTTGGCGAAGGTGCTCGCGTCCTCGAGCCGGGCCCCCACCTGCTGGGCGTAGAGGTCCACCCCCAGCCGGCCCAGGCAGATGACGTCGAGCCGGCGCTGGGCGTTACCCTCGGTGTCCATGGCGGTCCCGGGCGGTTCGGCGGATTGGGGGGGACGCTAGCAAAGGGATCCGGCGCGAGCAAGTCCATTTCTGTGATAGCCTTCCAAAGCAACGTCGTTTCCATTCGCTCGGGACCTCTGGAGGGGGCTAGCTGCCCGGTGGGCCCTTGGATGCGGGAGGTGGTCATGGCGGAGATCGGAGTGGGGCTCATCGGGACCGGGTTCATGGGCGCCTGCCACGCGCAGGCCCTTTCGGCGGTGGGGCCGCTCTTCGAGACCAAGCTCCGCCCCCGGCTGGAGATGGTCGCCGACCTCTCCCCCGAGGCGGCCCTCGCCCTCGGGGGGAAGTTCGGCTTCCGCCGTGCCACGGGCGACTGGCGGGAGCTCGTGGCCGACCCGGCGGTGGGACTCGTCTCCATCACCTCCCCGAATGCCCTCCACAAGGAGATGGCCCTCGCCGCCCTGGCCGCCCGAAAGCACGTCTGGTGCGAGAAGCCGCTGGCGCTCTCGGGCGCCGACGCGGCCGAGCTGTGGGCGGCCGCCGAGGGGCGGGGCCTCGTGACCCTCGTCGGCTACAACTACCTCCGCTCCCCAGCGGTCCAGCTGGCCCACCGCCTCCTCTCCGAGGGCGAACTGGGCGAGCCCGTCACCTTCCGGGCCGTCTTCGACGAGGAGTACATGGCGAGCCCCGAGGTCCCGTTCTCCTGGCGGTGCGAGCGGGCCGCGGCCGGCACCGGAACCCTCGGGGACCTGGGCAGCCACGCGGTCTCCCTGGCCCGCTTCCTCTTGGGCGAGGTGGTCGAGGTCTGCGCCGATCTCGCCACCACCATCGCCCGCCGCCCCCTGCCGGGCGGCGGGGTACGGGCGGTGGAGAACGAGGACGTGGCCCACGCCCTGCTCCGCTTCGAAGGGGGCCTTTTGGGGACGCTGGCCACGAGCCGGGTCGCCTTCGGCCGGAAGAACGGCCTCGACTTCGAGATCCACGGGACCAAGGGAGCGCTCCGCTTCACCCAGGAGCGGTTCAACGAGCTGAAGCTCTTCTTCTCCGGGGGGCGCCCGGAGACGAACGGCTTCCGCACCGTACTGACCGGCCCGGCCCACCCGCCCTATGGCCGCTTCAACCCGGCCGGCGGGCACGGCCTGGGCTTCAACGAGCTCAAGGTGGCGGAGGCGGCCGAGCTCCTCGAGGCGATCGCCGCGGGGCGAAGCGCTTACCCCGACTTCCGCGAGGGGGCGGCCATCGAGGCGGTCCTCGACGCGATCGTGGAGTCGTCGGAGCAGCGCCGCTGGGTGGCGGTGCGCCGGCTCTAGAGGGGGCGAGAGAAGAAAGGGCGGGCGACCTCCCCGCCGCCGCATGGAGAGGCGGACCTCTCACCACCACCGCGAGGGCGACGGCGAGGCGAAAAGGGAGGCGTCCTCGGCGTGGCTAGACGGTGCCGAGGCGGACGAGCCCCGAGGACAGGCGAGCGGGGGCGAGTCTCTACTCGCACCGAAGGACGAGAATCCGCTTCCATCCTCGGAGAGCCTCTCCCCATCGGGGCGAGGGCCCGGCGCGGCAGATCGCCCGAGGACGGTCTTGAAAGGAAGCGCGGGCGGGCTGCCTGGCAGCCGGCGCGAGCCATGGTTATCTTTTCCGTTGCCTGGGAAGAAAGGAAGTTCCGGTGAGCGTCGAAGAAGAGCGGAGGATGCGCCACCGGGACGGCCTCTGGGCCCGGACGGCCAATTTGCTCCTGAGCGGCTGGCTCATCGTCTCGGCCTTCGCCTGGGATGGTGCCGGTCCGCCCCGGATCGACGCCGCGCTGGTGGGCTACCTCGTCTTCGTCTGCACGATCGTCGCCACCGTGGTCGATGGCGCGCGGGTCTTGAACACGTTCCTCTCCCTCTGGCTCGTCCTCTCGGTGTGGCTCTTCCCTGCCACCCACCCCGCCATGCGCGTCAATACCCTCCTCGTCGGGAGCGCCATGTTCCTCTTCTCGCTCGTCTCGACGCGAGGAAGGGTAGGGCCGCCGGAGGGCCTCGGGGCGCGCGTGCGCGCGCGGGCCCCGTAGAGCGAGCGGCCCCCGGGGCTGCTCTCCACCTGGGCGGGACGCTTCGGGCGGTAGCCCGCCCGGGCCAAGCGGTGGTCACCTTTCCCTCGCCGGACTCCTCTCCGTTCCTTTCACCGAGCGTGTCGGAGGCTCCGCTCGCCGGCTCCTTTGGGCGGTACGCCGTGTCGCCGGGGTTCGGGCTTTGTCGGGCCGGGTAAAGCGCGGGCCCACGGAGAAGGCGCCGCCGCTCGTCCCACTCCGGGGCGCTCGAGAGGGGGATGGTGCTCAAGGCGTGAGCGATCTGCACCGGTCCTCAGCGCCGCGGAGCGGTGAAACGGCTCTCGCCGCGCTCGGTCTCTGTGGCCCGCGGCCTGCAACACTCGCAACGAACGGAGATCCCGATGTCCAGAGCCGAACGCGACACTCGCCTCGATGGCTACGTCGATCCGCGGTTCGTTTCCGTGAGAGAGGCGTTCAAGGAAGGCTTCGCCCAAGGGAAGGAGCTCTTCGCTGCGGTCGCGGTCTACCATCGCGGCGCCCTCGTGGTGGACCTGGCGGCGGGTGCCCGCGATCCTCTCTCGCAGGACCCGTATGACCGAGGGACGCTGCAGCCGGTCCTCTCCGCCACGAAGGGCATCACTGCGCTCGCCGCCAACATGCTGGCCGATCGAGGCCGGCTCGACCTCGACCGACCGGTGGCGTCCTATTGGCCGGAGTTCGCTCGGGAGGGCAAGTCCGGCACCTCGGTCCGGTGGCTCCTGACGCACGAATCCGGGGTCCTGGGGCTCGACCGGGCGGTCTCGCAGGAGCAGTTGTTGGATTGGGCTCCGGGGGTGGAGCAGGTTGCGGAGCAGGCACCGGATTGGAGGCCCGGCACTCAGCACGGGTATCACGCCCTGACCTTCGGGTTTCTCGTCGGAGAGCTGATCCGCCGGGTGGCGGGAATGACGGTCGGCGAGTACGTCGCGCGGGAGATCTCCGGCCCGCTCCATGCCGAGGTGCACATCGGCCTTCCGCGGGATGCCGCCTCGAGGGTCGCCCCGGCGTGCATGCCCGCACTCGCCGGGCAAGGACGACTCGCCGATTCCGGTCCCTACGCGGCTCGGGTGTTGAACTCGATCTCCCCACCCTTGAAGCTCACCGACGTGAACCGGCCGGACGTCCGAGGTGCCGAGTTGCCTTCCGTGAACGGGATCGCCAGCGCTCGATCGCTGGCGCGGGTGTTCGGGTCGATGATCGGGTCGATCGACGGGACCCGGTGCCTGTCCCCCCAAGCGGTGGACGGGGCGCGGGGCGAGCAATGGCGCGGACGGGACCTCGTCATGGGGGTGGAGAACGCGATGAGGCTGGGCTTTCTCCTGCCATCGGAATGGTGTCCCTTGGGCGGGCCGGGGTCCTTTGGGACGGCGGGATTCGGCGGCTCGAGGGCCTGGGCAAACCCGGACCTGGAGCTTGCGTTTGCCTACACCCCGAATCTGTGCTCGCTCGGGCACTTCGACCATCGTGAAACGGCCTTGAGCCGCGCAACGGTCGCTTGTGCGAGGGCCGCGCGCTCGTGACCCGCCACGTTCTCCACCGCGATGGCGATCCTTTGCGGCGCCGTCTCGCGACGGGGACCGGGCGGAGCCGGTCTGGCCCGTTGGGGCAGGCGAACGGGTCCTTCAGGCCTTTGCTCTCCCCTTTGCGCGAGGGAGGAGAGGAGGCCATTCTTTCGGCGCATCCCGCTCTCTTTTTGGCTCTTGGGTCCCTCGGGGCGGCCTTGTCCCTTGAGTGCGCGCTTTGGCGAGGCCCCGCGCTCGCGGGGCCGGTCCCGGCGGGAGCCTCTAATCCACCATGGCGAGCGCTCGCTAGGGCGGCGGGTCGGCGGCGGCCTCGCGCCGGAGGAGCTCCCGTTTCCGTTCCACTCCCCACCGGTACCCGGAGAGCTTCCCGCCCCTTCGGACCACGCGGTGGCAGGGGATGAGCACCGCCAGGTGGTTCGCGGCGCAGGCGCCGGCCACCGCCCGCGCCGAGTTCTCGGCCCCGATGGCGGCGGCCACCTCGGCGTAGGAGCGGGTCTCGCCGGGCAGGATGCGGCGCAAGGCGTCCCAGACCCGCTCCTGGAAGGCGGTGCCCTGGATGTCCAAGGGGATCTCGCTCTGCCGCGGGCGCTCGACGAGCTCCACCGCCTCGCGGACGAAGGCCGGGACCTCGCCCCGCGACAAAGTCGCCTCCTTGTACCGGGCCTCGATGCCCCGCACGACCTCTTCCTCGGAGTCGCCGAACCGGACGTCGCACACCCCCCGCTCGGTCCAGGCGATGAGCACCGTCCCGAGGGAAGAGCGGCGGAGGGCGTAGCGAACGCACGCGCCCCTTCCCCCGCCCCGGGCCTGTCGCGGGGCCATCCCCAGCTCCTTGCCGATCCCCTCGTAGAACCGGCTCGAGGACGAGTACCCGGCGGCGTAGGCGGCGGCCGAGACGGAGGCGGCGGCGGGGATGCCGATGCGGGCGCGCTCGGCCAAGACGCGCCGCCGGTAGGCCTGCGGGGTGACGCCCATTTGTCTTTTGAAGAGGCGCTCTAGGGTGAAGGTGTTGAGCCCGAGGCAGCGGGCGAGCTCCCGGTTCCCGAGCCGCTCCTCCCGTTCCAGGAGGCGGCAGGCTCGCACGAGGAGCGAGTCACGCTCCCGGCGCGGGTCTGGACGCCCGGGGGCACAGCGGCGACAGGGGCGGTAGCCCGCCCGGGCTGCAGCCTCCTCCGTCTCGAAGAACACCACGTTCTTCCGCAGCGGCCTTCTCGACGGGCAGGAGGGGCGGCAGAAGACGCCGGTCGTGCCCACGGCGTACAGGAAGGCGCCGTCGGCGCCCCGGTCCCGCGAGAGGACCGCCGCCCAGCGGTCCTCGGGGCTCTCGTAAGGGATCGGCGTCTCTGTCCTCAAGGGATCGGGTCTTACCGGAAGGTCCATGGGGAGGAGGCTTACAAGAAGACTGGAGGGCCCTTCATCCCGCAGGAGGACCGGCAATTCCCGGCGGGCGGAGGAAGGCCAGGGCCTCCTCGAAGATGAGGTCCAAGGACCGGGCCAGCTCGTGGGTGTCGTCGACGAGGACGAGTCGGGCGAGAGGGGTCCTTTCGACGAAGGCGGCCACGTCCTCGGGGGGAACGGCCTCGTCGCGGCGGCCGGCGATGCAGAGCGTCGGGATCCGCACCTCGGGGAAGGGGGGGAAGCGGCGGGCGTCCTCGTGGAACTGCCATCCCAGCCGGCGCAGCCGGCCCGAGGCGAAGTGGAACACCTCCCGGCCGCGCTCCCGCCACTCTTTGCGCTCGGCTGCGCCGAGGCGAGCGTCCCAGCGTTCGAACAGGCGGAAGGCGGGTGCGAGCAGAACGAGCCGCTCGATGCCCTGGTCGCGGCCGGCGGCCACCGCCGCCAGGTAGCCTCCCAGGGAGCTGCCCACGATCGCGTGCGGGGGGGCCGTCCCTTCGAGCCGGCGTTCCGCCTCGGCGAGCATGCTCGAGGGAGTGGAGCGCTCGAACCCGTCTTCGCCAGGGGTGAGGTCGGGGACCTCGAGGTGAGCGCCGGCGGCGGCGAAGCGGTCGGCGAGGTGGCGAGCCTTGTGGGAGCTCGGGCCCGAGCCGAAGCCGTGCATGTAGAGGAGCACGAGCGGAGCTTAACGCGACGGACGTCCCCCCGCCGGGGGCGTCGCGCCCGGAGCTCTCCGGCGTCCGGGGAGGGTGTCCCCGGTTCACCGTACACCGTGATCTCCCCTTGGGTCGGTCAAGCGCCGTTTGCTCCCTGGTCCGGCCGGACGTGTCTATGGTCTCGCCCGATGAGCGAGCGACCGGGCGAGAGCCCTACGACCGAACGGCTGCCGGTCGTCGACCGGCTCTGTCGCCGGGCCCGACAGCTCGCCCTGGAGGGGGGAAGATCGGCGGCCCTCGAGGCGTACCTCGAGGCCTGGGACCTTCTTCCCGAGCCCAAGGAGAGCTACGAGGCCTCGACGCTCATCCTCTCCTCCGTGGGGGACCTCTTGCGCGAGGGTGGAGACCTCGCCAACGCGCTCGAGGCGCTGCTCAGGGTGAAGGGCCGGACGGCGGGCTGCGCCGCCGCCGAGCCGTAGGCGCCTAACGCAAGCGAGGCTTCACCTCTGCCCGCCCTTGTTGGCGAGCGCCCGGAGCGCCCGGAACGCCTCCCCGAGCGCCTTCTCCCGCCCGCTGTCCGAGAGCTCCACGATCTTCTCGCCCCGCAGCTCGTCGGGCAGGTACTCCTCGGGCAGGTAATGCCCCTCGAAATTGTGCGGGTAGCGGTACCCGCCGCCGTAGCCGAACCCCTCCATGAGCTTCGTGGGGGCGTTGCGGAGCTTCAGGGGCACCGGCAGAGGGCCTCGCTCCTCGACGAGCCGCCGCGCCTTGCCGTAGGCGGTGAGGGCGGTGTTCGACTTGGGGGAGAGGGCGAGGTAGATGGCGGCCTCGGTCATGGGGAGGACGCCCTCCGGCAGGCCCACGAGCTCCACCGCCTCTAGCGCGGCGACGGCCACCTGGAGGGCCTGCGGGTCGGCGTTGCCCACGTCCTCGGCGGCGAAGATCACCATCCGGCGCAGGACGAAGCGCGGATCCTCGCCCCCCTCGAGCATTCGTACCATGTAGTAGACCGCCGCGTCCGGGTCCGAGCCGCGCAAGGACTTGATGAAGGCGGAGACGAGGTTGTAGTGCTCCTCGCCCGCTTTGTCGTAGAGCACGGTCTTCGTCTGGAGCGCCTCCTCCGCGTCCGCTCGCTCGATCAGGCTCCGGCCCGAGAGGCGGACCGCGGAGGCGGCCACCTCCAGGGCGTTCAGCCCGCGACGGGCGTCGCCGTAGGCGTATCGGGCGATGGCGAGGCGTCCCTCGGGGGAGAGGTCGACCGAGCCGGCCAGCCCCTCGGGCGCCGAAAGGGCGCGGTCCAGGAGCGCGGCCACCTCCTCCTCGGTGAGCGGGCGCAGGGTCACCACCCGGCAGCGGGAGAGGAGGGCGGCGATCACCTCGAACGACGGGTTCTCGGTGGTGGCCCCGATGAGCGTCACGGTGCCGTCCTCGACGTGGGGGAGGAAGGCGTCCTGCTGGGCCTTGGTGAAGCGGTGGATCTCGTCCACGAAGAGGAGGGTCCGCTTGCGGTTGAGCTTTCTTCGATCGCGGGCCGCGGCCACGATCTCGCGGATTTCCTTCACCCCCCCGAGGACGGCGCTGAAGGGCACGAACTCCGCCCCGGTGCGCAACGCCACGATGCGGGCCAGGGTGGTCTTTCCCGTGCCCGGCGGCCCCCAGAGGATGAGGGAGGGCACGGTATCGGCCTCGATGGCGCGGCGGAGGGCCGCGCCCGGCCCCAGCAGGTGCTCCTGGCCGGCAAAGTCCTCCAGGCGCCTCGGGCGCATCCGGTCGGCGAGCGGCTTGCCGGATGGGTCAGCCGAGGCGGCGCGATCGAAGAGGTCCATGGCGAAGCCTTATATGATGTCCGGTATGGACGGCCAGCTCTGCCCGGCGCCCCGGCGGGTCGGGGTCGTGCACAAGCTCTCGAGCCAGGAGGCGGCCGAGACCGCCGCGCAGGTCTCGCAGTTCCTCCGGGCCCGAGGGATCGAGGTCACCTCGGACGAGGGGGAGATCGGCCGGGCCGCCGAGCTGGTGGTCGTCCTGGGCGGCGACGGCACCCTCATCCACGCCGCGACCCTGCTCGAGGGGCGGGCGGCCCCGATCCTGGGCGTCAACCTGGGCAACCTCGGGTTCATGACCGAGGTGCCGCAGGGCGAGCTGTTCCTGGCGCTGGAGGAGGTGCTTTCCGGTAGCGCCCGGGTCTCCGAGCGCATGAAGCTCCGCGTCCATCTCCACCGCAATGGCGCGGCCGAGCGGGCCGTGGACATGGAGGTCCTGAACGACGTGGTCCTGGCCAAGGGAGCCCTGTCCCGCATGGTCGAGCTGGAGATCCGCTGCGGCGGAACCTTCGTCTCGACCCTGCGGGGAGACGGCATCATCGTCGCCACCCCCACCGGCTCCACCGCCTACGCCCTCTCGGCGGCCGGGCCCATCATGGACCCGACCATGCGGGGAGTGCTGCTCGCTCCCATCTGCCCGCACACGCTCACCCAGCGCCCCCTGGTCGTGCCCGACGACAAGGCCGTCGAGCTCTGGATCCGCAACGACACCGACGTGTACCTGACCCTCGACGGCCAGAAGGGGATGAAGCTGCGGCGCGGCGATCGGGTCCAGGCGAAGCAGTCGCAGAACCGGGTGCTCCTCGTGCGGAACCCGCGCCTCGACTTCTTCGGCATCCTGCGGGCGAAGCTCAGGTGGGGGGAGAGATAGGCGGTCGGCTGGCCGGGCGTCGCGGGAGCCTTCGGGCGGAGGGACCGGCCCGCAGGTCGGCGGGAACCTTGGCGGTGAAGCTCGCGCTCCTCCAAGGACTGTTGGCCTTTTGCCACCTGCGTCCATTCCGCGGGCGCGTGCGGGCCGCCCGCCCCGAACGGATGTATACCTGAATATTTGCTCAGTGTCAGCCCCGCGTGCATCATGGGGCGCATGCTCACGACGCTCCGCATCTCCGGCTTCGCGGTGGTCGACGAGATCTCGGTCCACTTCGGGCCGGGGCTGAACGTCCTCACCGGCGAGACGGGGGCCGGGAAGACCATTCTCGTGAACGCCCTGCACCTCGTCCTGGGCGGGAGAACGACCGCCGACGTCCTGCGGGAAGGTGCCGACGAGGCGGTGGTGGAGGCGCTCTTCGAGTTGCCCGTCGACCATCCGGCCTTTGAGCGGCTAGGGCTCGCTCCTCTTTCGGGGCAAGAGGACCACAGGGGTGAAACCTCCAAGGGGGCTGCGGCGGGATCCTTGCCCCGGGGAGAGGGGTGCGCGGTCGGCGGGGGAACGCGGGAGCTGCTCGTCCGGCGGGTCTTGGCGCGCGGGGGGCGGGGGCGCGCGTCGGTGAACGGCGCCCTGTGCACGGTCTCGATGCTGGAGGCGGCGCTCAGGGGCGTGGTGGACATCTCCGGCCAGCACGAGCACGTGTCGCTTCTCGATCCGGCGGTGCACCTCGAACTCCTCGACGCCTATGCGGGAAGCGAGGGGCGAGAGCCCTCGGAGGAGGGGAGGGGCGACGGGGGTCTGCTCGGCCGCTACGGCGAGGCGTACGCGGCGCTCGCCGACCGGGTGAAGGAGCGGGACCTGCTCCTCGCCGAAGACGGGGAGCGTGCGCGGCGGGCGGACTACCTCGCCTTCCTTCTCGGGGAGCTCGACCAGGTGAACCCCAGACCGGGAGAGCTCGAGGAGCTCCTCGTGGAGAAGAGGGTGCTCGCCTCGGCCGAGCGGCTGCGGGAGGCGGCGCGGGGGGCCGAAGGGCTCGCCTACGGCGAGGAGGGCAGCGCCGCGGAGCGGGTGGGGCAGGCGGTGCGGGCGCTTTCGGAGGCGGTCGCCCTCGACCCGCAGCTCGAAGGGCCGCTCTGCCTGCTCAAGTCGGCGGGGATCGAGCTCGAGGAGGCGGGGAGGGCGCTCTCCCGGTACGCCGAGGGGGTGGGGGGAGATCCGGACCGGCTCTCCGCCGTGGGCGACCGGATCGAGCTCTTGCGCGCCCTGTCGAGGAAGCACGGAGGATCGCTGGAGACGGCGCTCGCCCGGCGCGAGGCCCTGGGCGAGGAGCTCGCCCGGCTCAGGGGCGGGGGCGAGCGGCTCGGGGAGCTGGCACAGGAGATCGAGGCCTCCGAGAAGGCGGCCCTCGCGCTCGCGGACGAGCTCTCCCGCCTTCGGGCCTTGGCCGCGACGCGCCTTTCGGAGGCGGTGAAGCGCGAGCTCGGCGGCCTCTCCATGGGGAGGTGCCGGGTGGAAGTGATCCTCCTTCCGCCCGAGGGCGGCATCCCCGTGGGCGGGCGGACCCTCTCCCAAGACGGCGCCGAGCGCGCCGAGATCCTCATCGCCCCGAACCCGGGCGAGCCGCCCCGTCCCCTCTCCCGCATCGCCTCCGGCGGCGAGCTCTCCCGCTTCCTCCTCGCCATGAAGCGGGTCCTCGCCCGCCGCGATCCGGTGGCCACCTACGTGTTCGACGAGGTGGACGCCGGCATCGGCGGGGCGGTGGCGGAGTCCATGGGGCGGGTCCTCGCGGAGGTGTCCGGGGACCGCCAGGTGGTGTGCGTCACCCACCTCCCTCAGGTGGCGGCCTTTGCCGATCGCCATCACCGGGTGGACAAGGCGATCTCAGGTGGGCGGACGCGCACAGAGGTGACCTGGCTCGTCGAGGAGGAGGACCGGCGCCGCGAGGTGGCGAGGATGATGGCGGGGCGGACCGTGACCGTCTCTGCGCTCGAGCACGCCGCCTCCCTCATCGCCGAGGCGCGCAGGACCCCCGCGGCCGTTTCGCGGGGGGAGCTGTCGGTCCCCCGGCGGACCGCCGCCCACGTCGCGGGCCGAGGCCGGGGAGGCCGAAGGGAGAAGAGGGAGCGAGGAGGGGAGGCGCGCGGGCCTTGCGTCCTCGCCCGCACGGCAAATTGACCCTCGCCGGAGGCAGAGGGTACCCTCCCCCCCGTGGAAGGAGCCCCCGCCTTCGAGGTCGAGGCCGTCGGCCAGACCGACGTCGGCCAGCGACGCGATCACAACGAGGATTCGTTCCTCGTCGACGCGGCGCTCGGGCTCTTCATCGTAGCCGACGGCATGGGGGGGCACGCCGGCGGCGGGACCGCCTCGCGGCTCGCGGTCGAGACCATCCAGCGGTCGGTCTTGGAGGCGCGGGAGAGGGAGCCCGGGCTCTTCGGCGGGCCGAGCGGGGTGGAGGAGAGCCCCCTCCCGGACGTCCTGCGCGAGGCGGTCGAGGCCGCCTGCGCCCGCATCTTCGAGGCGGCCCAGGGCAACCCCGACCTCTCCGGAATGGGGACCACCGTCACCGCCGCCCTCCTCGACGGGCGGACGGCGTTCATCGCGCACGTGGGCGATAGCCGGTGCTATCTTTTGCGCGGCGGGAAGATCTACCAGGTCTCCGAGGACCACTCCCTCGTGAACGAGCAGCTCAAGGCCGGCGCCATCAGCGCCGACGAGGCCAAGCACAGCCGGTTCAAGAACATCATCACCCGCTCGGTCGGGTTCGAGCAGCAGGTCCAGGTCGACCTCTTGGGCCTCGAGCTCGAGGCGAGCGACGTCCTCCTCATCTGTTGCGACGGGCTCAGTAACCTCGTCGACGACGCGGAGATCCTGCAGGTGGTGGGCGAGTCCCCCCTGGACGAGACTCCGTCCCGCCTCATCGAGGTCGCGAACGAGCGGGGCGGAGACGACAACATCACCGTCGTGCTCGTCCGCGTACAGGACCCCACCTCGGCGCCCCGCCCCTCCAAAGAGCCCGACGCATCCTCCTGATCCGCAGGGTCGCGAGCCCCGCGGCTCCCCGAAAAGGCTCCCAAATCCCTTTCTTGACAGGCGGCTGAGGCCTCTGGTACCCGTCTGGGAAACGACCCCGGTTCCTGGGATCCGGGGGGCCGGCGTGCTTTCGCCGCTCTCGTCCGGGCTGGTTCGAGACGGGATACACGGAAGGTTGAGGCGGATGGCCAAGAGCCAGGTGTTCACGGTCATCGTCGTGAGCGACCACTCCCAGGCGGTGCGGAAGTATCGCGTGCCGCGGCGCTTTCTTTTGCGAGCCGCCTGGGCCGTTGGCGTTTTGGCGGTCCTCGGCGGCATCACCATCGGCCATTACTTCTCCCTCCTCGGCTCGACCTCGGAGAACTCGGTCTTGAAGGAGGAGAACGCGCAGCTCCGCTCGCAGATCCTCCTCGTCCAGGAGAAGGTGGCGCACATCTCGGCCACCCTCGACCGGGTCGAGCGCTTCGACGCGAAGCTCAGGACCGCGGTCACCCAGCTCCAGGATCCGGAGCGGAACCTGGCCATCGGGCCGGTCGGGTCCGACGCCGACCCGACCCCGCCGGGCCCCGCCCCGGCGGGCGAGGCGAACCTGAACGCCTTGCCCGGGAAGCTCAGCTCCCTCGAGGGAGAGGCGGCGCGCCAGGAGCGGAGCCTGCGCGACCTCCAGGAGTACTTCGACGACCAGCGCTCGCTGCTCGCCTCCACCCCCTCGATCTGGCCCACCCGGGGCTGGGTCACTTCCGAGTTCGGGACCCGCATCGACCCCTACACCGCCGAGCGACGGATGCACGAGGGGCTCGACATCGCCACGCCCATCGGCCAGCCCATCTACTCGCCCTCCGACGGGACGGTGGTCTACATCGGGACCGAGGACGGTTACGGCAAGGTGCTCGTGATCGATCACGGGTACGGGGTGAAGACGCGCTACGGCCACCTCTCCGAGATCCTGGTCCACCTCGGGGACCGGGTGGGGCGCGGGGACAAGGTGGCCCTGGTGGGCAACACCGGGCGCTCCACCGGTCCGCACCTCCACTACGAGGTGCGCGTCAACGGAGTGCCCGAGAACCCGCGGAAGTTCATCCTGGAGTAGGAGGCGCTCTTCCGCACCCGAGCTCCCGGGCGCCGCGAGTGCGTGCCGCCCCGGCCTTGTGCATCTTCCCCCGTCGGCCGTAACGTCGCCGCCATGCTTCGCCTCCTCGCCCCGCCCGCAGTCTTCCTGGGAGTCCTTCTCGGCCTCGGAGCCTGCGCCCACGCTCGAAGGACGAGCGAGATCGCAAGCTCGGCCAAGCCGGAGGCCCCTTCCTCGGAGCCCGCCCAGGCCAAGGAGGCCTTGGCCGAGCCGCCCCCCCCGGCCTCGGAGCCCGCCCCCTCCCCGGCACCGGCCGAGGTCCTCCCCCCTCCCGCCGAGGAAGGGGCGGAGGAGCCTTCCCCGAAGTCCGAGCCCGCCGAGGCGGTGGAGCCCGGCCCCCCATCGCCCGGGCCGGTGGGCGCGCTCGAGCTCCGGCTCGTGAAGACCTTCCCCGGCGCGGTCGCGCCGAAGTCGGTGGTGCTCTCGCCCGACGGCCGCTTCGCCGCGGTCATGAACCTCGAGGGCATGGAGGCCTGGCTCATCGACGCCCGGTCCCTCGAGATCGTGCGCCACATCGACTTCGCGCCGTTCAAGGAGGCCGCGACCGGCTTCGACTACGCGAAGAAGAAGCCCATCCCCTCCTATGCCCAGAAACCGGTGGAGGCCACCTTCTCCAACGACAGCCGCTTTCTCTGGATGTCCCTGCACAACGCCGCCTCGGTGGTGGTCTACGACCTCGAGGAGAAGGCCCCCCCGCCCGCCAACGCCCCCTCCTATCGGGCCGTCATCCGGGACGGGAGCGGGGCGAGCCACCTCTGGCGACTGCCGCGCATCGCCACCGGGAAGACCCCGAAGGTGGTCGAGGTCACCCCCGACTCGCGGTACGTGGTGGTGGGCAACTGGCACTCGGGCTCGGTGACCATCATCGACGCCGCCCGCCTCTCGCCGGTGGCGACGATCCAGTCCGGCGCCTCGCCGGAATTCATCCCCCGGGGGCTCGCCGTCTCCCCCGACTCTGCCACCCTCTACGTGGCCAACATGGGGGGCGGCACCATCAGCACCATCGACCTCCGCTCCCTGAAGAAGGTGCGGGAGGACGCGATCACCCCGAACCCGCGCCATCTGCAGCTCACCCGCGACGGGCGCATCCTCTTCATCTCGGAGAACGTGGGCGGGCAGGTCCTGAAGTACGACCTCGTGGAGAGGAGGGTCCTTTCCCGGTCGGCGGTGGGGAGCATGGCCCGGACCATCGCGCTCTCGCCCGACGAGCGGGTCCTCTACGCGGTCTCGAACGAGGACGGCAAGGTCGTGGCCCTGCGGGCGGACGACCTCACCCGGCTGGCCGAGGTCCCGTTCGTCGCCCCCATGGGCCTCGCCGTGTCGCCCGACGACCGGCAGCTCTGGGTGACGAGCTACACCGGTGCCGGCTTCGTGAGCGTCTTCGACCTCGTTACGGACGGTGGAGGGCCCGGGCCACAGGCCGCCGCCCCCGCCCTGCCGGGGAGCTAGTCGCCCGCGAGCTCCCGGGGGATCCGCTCCGGGTCGATACGGCCGTAGCCTTCGAAGAGCTGGCCCGCCAAGGACGGCGCCCCGGAGTGGCGCACGCGCTTGTCCCTGAGGATGGTGTTGAGCTCGCGGCCGGACGGGTCGCGCAAGAGGTCGGGCCGTCCCGGGGTGAGGATGCCCCGTACCACCGCCTTCCCGCCCCGGTGGAGGAAGGTCACCGTTCCGTCCTCCACCCGCTCCACGATCCCGAGGTGGGTGAAGGGCTGCTCGAGCCGCCCGTTCCGGGACCGGTCGTAGGTGTCGCGGAAGAAGACCAGGTCTCCGGGGCGCGGCCACTCGCCGCCCCCGCCGAAGACCACCCCGTAGGCGCGGGCCGCCTGGTAGGCGGCCGCCACCCCCGAGGTCTCCCCGGGGGCCGCCCGGGCCATGAGGCGGCGGAGGGGGACGCCCTCCGCCTGGTAGACCGCCGCCGCGTACCCGGAGCAGTCGGCGGGGAAGTGCTCCTCGCCCACGATGAAGGGACCCTGGTGGCCGAGGGCGGACTCGGCCCGCGAGACCAGGCGGGCGGAGAGGTCGTCGGGAGAGCGCGGCCCCCAAGGTCCCGGGCGCTGGGCGCCGGCGCAGGCCGCGCCGAACAGGAGGAGGGCGAGCGCGCCGGGCTGCCTCATGCCGCCACTCTAGAAGAGCGGGAACGCCCCCACCAGGAATCGGCCTCCTGCGCGCAACCCCTACAAGGTGCGGGGTTTGCTTTCATCTGGCGCGGCGTTACCTAAGCAGGTAGCCTCGGCCGCCGCTCCCCCTCGCGAGACCATGCTCAACTACCTCATCAAGAAGACCATCGGGACGAAGAACGACCGGGAGCTGAAGAAGCTCCGGCCCTTGGTCGCTCGGGTCAACGAGCTCGAGGCGCGGACGAAGGCCCTGCCGGCGGAGGAGTTCCCGCGGCTCGTGGCGCGGTGGAAGATCGAGGTCCAGGAGAAGGGCCGCCCGGTCGAGGAGCTCATGCCCGAGGTCTTCGCCCTGGTGCGCGAGGCCTCGGTCCGGGCGACGTCGATGCGCCACTTCGACGTTCAGCTCATCGGCGGCGCGGTCCTCCACGCCGGGAAGATCGCCGAGATGAAGACCGGGGAGGGCAAGACCCTGGTCGCGACCCTGCCCTGCGTCCTCAACGCCCTCACCGGCCGCGGCGTCCACGTGGTCACGGTGAACGACTACCTGGCCCGCCGCGACGCCGAGTGGATGGGCCGGATCTACAAGTACTGCGGGCTCTCGGTGGGGGTGATCGTCCACGGCCTCACCGACCGGGAGCGCCAGGACGCCTACCACTCCGACATCACCTACGGGCAGAACAACGAGTTCGGGTTCGACTACCTCCGGGACAACATGAAGTTCCGGCTTCAGGACTACGTCCAGGGCGAGCTCAACTACGCCATCGTGGACGAGGTCGACTCCATCCTGGTGGACGAGGCCCGCACCCCGCTCATCATCTCCGGCCCCTCGGACGAGTCGTCGGAGCTCTACTACACCGTGAACCAGGTCATCCCCTCGATGATCCGCGACGTCGACTTCACCGTCGACGAGAAGAGCCGGACCATCGTCATGACCGACCCGGGCGTGGAGAAGATGGAGAAGAAGCTCTCGGTCCAGAACCTCTACGCCCCCGAGGAGGTCGAGACCCTCCACCACGTCGAGCAGGCCCTGCGCGCCCACCACCTCTACCGGAACGAGGTGGACTACGTGGTGAAGAGCGGCGAGGTGATCATCGTCGACGAGTTCACCGGCCGGCTGATGCCGGGCCGGCGCTGGTCGGACGGCCTCCACCAGGCGGTGGAGGCCAAGGAAGGGGTGAAGATCGAGGCCGAGAACCAGACCCTGGCCACCATCTCCTTCCAGAACTACTTCCGCATGTACTCGAAGCTGGCGGGCATGACCGGCACGGCCGAGACCGAGGCGGAGGAGTTCGCCAAGACCTACGACCTCGACGTGGTGGTCGTCCCCACCAACAAGACCAACATCCGCCGGGACGCGGAGGACGTGGTCTACCGGACCGAGGGGGAGAAGTTCGGAGCGCTCTGCAACGAGATCGAGGAGCGGCACAAGAAGGGTCAGCCGGTCCTGGTGGGCACGGTTTCGGTGGCGAAGAGCGAGGTGGTCTCCTCCCTCCTCAAGCGGCGCGCGGTCCCCCATAACGTCCTCAACGCCAAGCACCACCAGCGCGAGGCGGAGATCGTGGCCCAGGCCGGCCGCAAGGGGGCGGTCACCATCTCGACCAACATGGCCGGCCGCGGCACCGACATCATCCTCGGGGGAAACCCGGAGATGATGGCCCGCCACGAGGTGGGCCCGGAGCCGGACGCGCCCATGGAGGGCGAGGAGACGGGGGCCTTCGAGGGACGCAGGCGGGAGTGGGGGGAGAAGCTCGTCGCCACCACCGAGCGGCTCCGCGGCCAGACCGCCGCCGAGCACGAGGTGGTGGTCTCTCTGGGCGGGCTCCACATCCTCGGGACCGAGCGCCACGAGTCGCGGCGCATCGACAACCAGCTGCGCGGCCGGGCCGGCCGCCAGGGCGACCCGGGCTCCTCGATCTTCTACCTGTCCCTGGAAGACGACCTCATGCGGATCTTCGGGTCGGAGCGGATCCAGGGGCTCATGAAGGCCATGGGGATGAAGGAGGGGGAGCTCATCGAGCACCCCTGGCTCACCAAGGCCATCGCCAACGCCCAGAAGAAGGTCGAAGCCCATAACTTCGACATCCGCAAGAACCTGCTCGAGTACGACGACGTGATGAATCAGCAGCGCCGGAGCATCTACCGGCTGCGGCGGATGGTCCTGGGCTTCGGCGCGGGCGTGCCGGTGGTGGAGTACGACGAGGACCCCAAGACCCGGAAGAAGACCCGCCGCGAGAAGCTGTACCAGTGGGCCGACGCCCGCGACCACATGCTCGACCTGCTCGAGGACCTGGTGGTCGACATGGTGGCCGCCGGCTGCGGCCCGCGCCTGGGCGACTGGAACCTCGTGAGCCTCTCCTCGGTGGTGAAGGAGCAGTTCGGGGTGGCGATGACCTTCTCCCCGCCCAGCGGCCGCGCCGCCGACGCCCGGCGCGAGATCGAGGAGCAGGTCTACAACGTCGTGGACCGGCTGTACCGGCAGAAGGAGGAGGAACTGGGGAAGGACGCCGAGGGGATCCCCGTGCTCCGGCGCTACGAGCAGTACCTCTACCTCCAGGCGATCGACCAGCAGTGGAAGGACCACCTGCTCTCGATGGACCACCTCCGCCAGGGCATCGGGCTTCGGGGCTACGGCCAGAAGGACCCGAAGCAGGAGTACAAGAAGGAAGGCTACGAGATGTTCGTCCAGATGACCTGGCGCGTGAAGAGCGCGGTCATCGGGAACCTCCTCCGCCTGCAACTCGTCCGTCAGGAGTCGGCCGAGGAGATCGAGCAGAAGCGGCTCGCCCTGCAGCGGCGGGCCATGGCCCGGGCCCAGGCCAGCCACGCCGAGGCGGGGGGCGACGGCGAGTCGCGCCCCCGGCCCAAGCAGGAGACGGTGGTTCGCTCGCAGCCCAAGGTGGGACGGAACGACCCCTGCCCCTGCGGCTCGGGCAAGAAGTACAAGAAGTGCCACGGGGCGACCGAGACCGCCGCCTAGAGGCCCGGGGTCGAGACCGGCGGTCGGCGCGGGCGGCGACCACTCGCCTCTCTCTTAGGGGCGGACCCGAGGGGCCGTGGCCTCCCATGCGACCCTGACCGCGGAAGCCCTCCGCCCCTTAAAGACCCCGTCCCCCGGGCGACCACGCGGGGCGGCCGTTCGAACACGGAGCATGCGCACCCCAAAGCCCTTCGACCTCGCGCTCACGGTGGAGAGCCACGGTTTCTACGACCTCCCCCCCTGGCACTGGGACCGCGGGGCTCGAAGGCTGGGAAGGCCTCTCAGGCTCTCCGCGGGAAGGGTGGTCTACGCGGAGGTGACCGAGGGTCCGAAAGGGCTCGTCTTCCGCGCCCTGGCAGAGGGGGGGGTCGGCGCTCCCGACTCGCGCGAGGCCCGGGAAGCGATGGCGGTCTGCCTCGACTTCTCGCATGACCTTTCGCCCTTCTTTGCCCGGGTCGAAAAGCTCGAGGCGCTCCGGGCGGAGGGTGAAGGGCGCGACCTGCCCGACCTGCGCTGGGCGCTCGCCCGCGGCGCGGGCCGGCTGCTCCGCTCCCCCACGGTGTTCGAGGACGCGGTGAAGACCCTCTGCACCACGAACTGCACCTGGGCGGTGACGCGGGGGATCGTCTCCCGGCTGTGCGAGCGTCTCGGCGAGCCGGCCCCCGAGGGCTCGGTCACCTTCCCCGCCCCGGAGGCGATGGCCTCGCGGGACGAGCGGTTCTACCGCGAGGAGATCCGGGCGGGCTACCGGGCGCGGTACCTCGTCGAGCTCTCCCGGAGCGCGGCCGACGGCCGCCTCGACCTGGAGCGGCTGAGGCGGGGACCTTCTGGCGCGCCCGGCGCCGAGGAGGCCGCCGCCGCGATCCGGGAGCTTGCCGGCTTCGGCCCGTACGCCACCGAGCACCTGCTCCGCCTCGTCGGCCACCACGGGCACCTCGCCCTCGACTCCTGGAACCGCGCCAAGCTGGCCCGGCTGCGCGGAAAGCGGCGACTGCCGAGCGACCGGACCCTGCGCCGGTGGTACGCCCCCTACGGCGAATGGGCCGGACTGGCCATGTGGCTCGAGGTGACCGCCGACTGGCACGGCGACGGGCCCACCTTGCCGTGACCAAAGGGCCCACCGCGGTGGTAGGGATGGCGAGGCCCGCGGACGGGACGGGGAACCCCCGCGAAGGAGACCCGAAGATGAAGGCCGGCTTCGTGCTCGTGAAGTGCCAGCTGGGCCGCCTCGAGGAGGTGGCCAACGCCCTCATGGAGATCGAGGGCGTCTCGGAGGTCCACTCGGTCACCGGTCCCTGGGACCTGCTCGTCAAGGTCTACGCGCCGGACCACGAGGCCTTCGGGGACCTCATTCCCGACCGGCTCCAGAAGATCCCGGGGATCCGGGACACGGAGACCTTGCTCGCCTTCCGGGCCTTCAAGCCCGCGGTCTAGGGCCCTCGAAGGGGACGACCACCCTCTAAAAAGTGGGGGTGACGGACCTGGGCAGTCGCTCGAGCGCCCGGAGCGAGCGCCCGAGCGGGGAACGCCGGTGCCCTCGACGGCCTTGCCTAGGCGAGGGGGGGGGCGTTGGAGCGGCATTCAACCCGGGGGAATCCACCTCGGGCGCCTCGAGTTCCCGGATCGATCCGACGGCGGCCTGGGCGGTTCCGCGGTCTTTGCCCCGTCGGGTCGCCTCGGGCGTAGGGGAGTCCCTCCCGACTTTCGACCTTCCGACCAAGAGGGCAGGGCTGGTTCGATGCGCTCGTGGCCGTCGCCCGCGCGGTAGTCCCGAGCCCCTACTTCACACAGAGCTAAGTTACCGAAGCGAAGCAGACCTTGGCGCCCGGAAGCAGCCTCCTCGAATTCGTGGACGGGATGGATGCTGGCGCCGTGGCCTTACCCGGGAGACCCGGCTCTTCGTGCTCCCTCGCCAAGGCCGCCGCGTGCCGGGACGCGACTCGAGGCCATGCTCACACAAGGGGATGCCCCAGCGAGGCCCATTCCCCGGCCTTTTCGCCTGTGGTCTACAGCGCGGATAGTTTCCAAAGTCTGGACTTTCCAATGAGTGATTCCTTCACGTTCGACCAGAGTGGCTTCCCTGGAAGCGCAGAACGGGCCTCCTGGCGCCGAGGACCCCCGGTGCACGTTCTCACGGTGAATCTGCTCTCTTCGGGAGCCCGGGCGTTCCTTGTGGCGCGACCGGGAAATATCCTATGTCCGTTGCGAGGCCGGCACGGGCGAATGCCCACCGGGACTCATACATGGCTGCCATCATTCCGTTGTCCGACGCATCACGTCGTCCGGCGCACTTTCCCTTCGTCACGCTATTGATCGTCGTCGCCAACGCCGTTGTCTTCATCTGTGAATTGGCGTTCGGGGACGCGTTTGTGCTCAAGTGGTCAGTTGTTCCAGCGGATATCGTTTCCGGGCATCACTGGATCACCATCCTCACGGCGCTGTTCGTGCACAGCAGCTGGTCGCACATACTGGGGAACATGGTGTTCTTGTGGGCCTTCGGCCCCGAGATCGAAGACGCGATGGCCCCGTTGCGGTACCTGGCGTTCTACTTGGTCGGTGGGGTCGTGTCCATGCTTGCGCAGATTGCTACTAGCCCCGGCTCAACGATTCCCAATCTGGGCGCGAGCGGTGCAATAGCTGCCGTGATGGGGGCCTTTCTCGTCACCTATCCGCGAGATCGGATTCGCTCCCTTCTCGTCCTCTTCGTCTTCGTCCGCGTCACCTTCATCCCGGCTGCGATCATCATCGGTGTGTGGTTCCTCATCCAGCTCGTGAGCCTCGGCCCGGTGGCGAACGTCCAGACCGGCGGGGTGGCTTACATGGCCCACGTCACAGGAGCCATCTTCGGAGCGGCCACGGCCAGGCTGTTCGTTGATCGCCGTCGGATCGCCGAGCAGGAGTGAAGTCACGCCCTAGCGGAGGAACGAGCGTGAACCAAGATCGCCACGAGCTGCTTCGAGAATTGGAGGAGCGGCTGTCCCGGGTGTCGAGATGGCTCGCCGGCAGGCGTCCCAAGGGCGACCAGGCGTGGGAGCGGTTCCAGGCGCTACTAGAGTCTGTGCGGCGCGACATCACCCGAGCCCGCCAAGCCGGGGCGCAGGAGGTGCGCGAAGTAGCCAAAAGCGCCCGTGCCAGCCTCGACGACATGGAACGGGACTTCGAGGTCCCGCACGTTCGGAGCACGTTCCGCGGCGAGGAGCTTCAGGCGCTGAGGCGCCACATGAAGCTCACGGCCAGGCTATTGCCTCACCTCTCCAACCTGGACGATCCAGGCTGGCGGCCGGCCCATGAGGAGTACGAACGCTCCTGGGACGAGCTGCGACGCGCCTTTGAGGCGGACGGGGGCGCCGCCGCGCCGTGAGACGGTGGCCGGCCTGCCGTTGCCAGGGAGCCGAGGGACCGTGACCCGCGAGGCGCGGTCTGAAGAGAGAAGGCTCCCAGGTTGGATGATCCTTCCTGAATCCAAAGCGGCCGATGGGGCAGCGTGGTTTCGGGGCCGGACCTCGAGCAAGAGCTAACTACCGGCCCCCGTGCACGATCGGCGCCTTAGAATGCGCGGTCCCCGCCGCGTCCGGGGTCGACGCTCATCTTCACTTACGTCTCGGAGCACATCGCCACGCGAAAGCTTCTTTCGAAGCTCATCGAGAAGGCCCCTTTGCACCCGGAGGGGGGCCGAGGCAGTGGGGGCTCCGACCTTGAGATCTTTGGGGGCTTTTGGCCGTCGGTCCGCTCTGGCACCGGGGTTGCCTCCGCTCTCCCCGAATGGCCCCGCCCCCCTCATCTCCATCGTCGCGACCGTGGTGCTTCTCGCCCCGAGGCTCTCCTTGGCGCTCCCTTCCGTTCCGCCGCCCTTCACGCTCCCGCCACGGCTCGATCTCGATCGAGCCCTAGAGATCCTCCGCACGTCTGGGCTCGACCTCCTCGTTGCGGAGGCTACGGTGGCGAGCGCCGAGGGGGACCTCGCCGCCGCCGGGGCCATCCCCAACCCGACGCTCTCCGCCGGCATCGGCCACTCGTTCCTCTTCGGGCACTGCACGGGCGACACCGGAGAGCCCGCTCCCTGCCCGAGCTATCCCCCGGCCCTGTCCGCCTCAATTTCCGACGGGGCCGCACTCTCCGACAGCCTGAGCGGCAAGCGCGGGCTCCGCTTGCGGGTGGCGCGCGAGGCGCTCGCCGCGGCGCGTCTCCCCCGCGACGACGCCCTCCGGAGCCTCGAGGGCAAGTGAAGCAGCAGTTCGTCCAGGTCCTGGTCGCCCAGGAGAGCCTGGCCTTCGCTCGCGAGGTGGCGGACGCTCAGGCCCGGACCGCCGCCCTGTCCAAGGCTCGCCTCGAGGCGAGGCCGACCTGGCTCGGATCGACACCGCCCGGCTCGAGTCCGATCAGGCTGTCGATCGGTCGCGGGCGACCTTGCGCACCGCGCAGCTTGGCCTGGCCTTCTTGCTCGGCGCACGCGCCGCGGTGCCGGAGTTCGAGGTGGTGGCCGGCGAGCTGGCCCACGCCACGGTGTCGCCCAGGCTTTCGGCGGCGACGCGCGACTCGGTGTTGAGGCGAGCCTTCGAAGCGCGGTCCGACCTCCTCGCCGCGCAACGAACGGAGGAGCGCGCTCGGGCGGGGGTCGACCTCGCTCGCCGGGAGCGCTGGCCCGACTTCACGGTCTCCCGCTCCTATGCTCAGCAGGGCACCACCCAGACGGCGGTCTCGCCGCCCACCGTCTCCCTGGGGGTGTCGGTGCCCCTGCCGCTCTTCTACCGGCAACAGGGGGAGATAGAGAAGGCCGAGGCGGATGCGAGCACGCAGTCGCTCGCCCTCGCGAAGGCGGAGAGCACGGTGGTCTCCGACGTGGAGACCGCCTGGGCGGGATTCGAGGGATCGAGGGCGCTCGTGGAGCGGATGGAGAACGGGCTTCTCGAGCGGGCCAAGACCGCCTTCGACCTCGTGACCCTCCAGTATCAGAAGGGAGCCGCCTCCCTGCTCGACCTGCTCGACGCCCAGAGGACCTACACCGCGACCGAGCTCGAGTACCTGCAGGACGTCTCCGCCTACTGGCAGTCGGTCTTCCGTCTGGAACAGGCAACAGGGGTGGCGTTGCGGTGAAGCGTCTCTTTCGTTGGGCCCAGGGCAGGGCGACGCAAGACGGCGAGCATGGGTGTAAGTGTTCTCTCCCCTCAGAGCCGGCCAGCCGAGGTGCGCGCTGCGGGGCTCCTCTAGTACACTCCTCACGCTGGAGCGCCCCGCCGAGACCAGCTCTCAAGAAAAACGCAGGGAGGCAGCGATGGCAGAGCTGGTCCACTCAGACAGCGCACCGCCGCCCGGCGAGCTCGACTTCAACTATCTCAGGACCTGGATCGCCTGCCAGCGCCCGGAGCGGACCAGCGACGCTCGTCACGAGCTACAGCTGGAATTCTTCACCCACGTCTTCAACAAGTCCAAGGATGGGATCAGCATCCACTCCCTCGACTTCACGATCGTGGGGGCGAACACCGCGATGCGCGACTGGTACGCGCACGCGCGGCCGCTCGTCGGTCGAAAGTGCTTCGAGGCCTACCATGGCCGGGAGAGTCCCTGCCCCAGCTGCCCGGCGGAGGCAGCGGTGCGGACGGGGCGCCCCCAGCTCCGGGTGGTCCCTTACCAGGTGTCGGGCCGGGCGCTGGGCGACCAGGAGCTCTCCGCCTTTCCCCTGTTCGACGCCGAACATCGCCTGCTCTGCGTGCTCGAATACGTGCGGGACGTGACCGGTCTCGGGAGCGAGGCGCGCATCATCGAGAACCTCAAGCGCCGCATCCAGCTCCAGGAGCACACCCTGCACGAGCAGGAGACCGCCCTGCAGGTCCTGTTACGGCAGGCGCCCAAGGTGGAGGAGCGGATCGGGGAGGAGGTGGCCCTGAATCTCGAGGCGCAGGTGCTGCCGCTCGTGGCCCATCTCAAGGCGAGCTGCCCGGGGGGCGAGGCGGCCCGCGACCTGGAAGTGCTGGAGAAGCGCCTGGTGGAGATCGCCTCGGCCCGTTCCGGTCGGTTCTCCCGAGCCCTGCGGGCTCTTTCGGCACGCGAGCGGGAAGTGGCCTTGGGCGTGCGGCTGGGCCGGACCAGCAAGGAGATCGCCGGGGAGCTGCGAATCACCGCCAAGGCGGTGGAGTTCCACCGCATCAACATCCGGCGGAAACTCGGTCTCGGCAGGGCGGGTGGGAGCTTGCAGGCCCAGCTCCTCGAGCTCGAGCACCCCAGCAAGAGCCTGGGATAGACCTCGTATTCTCCTGGGGTGTCGACCCGCCTCACGGCGCGTCTACGCTATCGGACTCTCCCCCTTTTGCGAGCGAGGCTCCCATGAACCCCAACGACCCCATCTTCCAGCCTATCCGGATCGGAACGAAACTCGCCCAGAATCGCTTCGTCATCAACGCCATGGAGTGCTGCGATTCCGACGAGGAAGGGAACCCCACCGACAAGACCTACCGGCGCTACCGCAACCTGTTCGAGGGACAGGCCGGCCTCATCGATCTCGAGGCCATCACCGTCCAGTGGGAGTCGCGAAGCCGGAAGACCCAGCTCTCGGCCATGCCCCGGAACCAGAAGGCGCTGGAGCGCTTCGTCCGCGACCTGCGAAAGGTGAACCCCAAGCCGGTCTTCGTTTGGCAGCTCACGCACTCCGGGGAGTTGTCCCACCCCGACTTCTCCCGCCGGGTCTGCGTGAAGCCGCTGCCCGGGTTCGGGGGCGACCTCATCGACGAGGAGTACGTCGAGAGAACGATCGACCAGTTCGTGCTCTCGGCCAAGATCGCCCGCGACTGCGGGGCCGACGGGATCGATTTCAAGAACTGCCACGGGTACCTGGACTCGCAGCTATTGCGCCCCTACAACGACCGGAAGTGGAAGTACGGCGGGCCTTGGGCGAACCGAACCCGGTTCACCTACACCGTCTACGAGCGGATCGCCAAGGAGATCAACGACCCCAACTTCATCGTCGGCTCCAAGGTCTCCATCTGGGAGGGCTTCCCGGGCGGCCAGGGCTCGGCCGGACCACGCTCGCCGGTCATGGACCTGACCGAGTCCCTCGACCTCGTGAAGGGCATGGAGGCCCGGGGGGCGAAGTTCATCATCGTCTCGGCGGGAAGCCCGTCCATCACCCTGGCCCTTTCCCAGCCGGACAAGAAGGTGCCGGACGACTGCTACCTGCACTTCACCTTCCAGAAGCTCGTGCGGAACGCGCTCAAGCCCGAGACGGTGGTGATCGGCTCGGCCTATTCGGTGCTCAACAACGGCAACAACGAGCTGCAGGGCCTGGCCCCGGAGGAGAAGACCTTCTACCACTGGGCGAACAAGAACATCCGCGAGGGCGTGACCGACATGGTGGCCATCGGCCGCCAGTCGCTCGCCGACGGTCAGCTCCCCCGCAAGTTCATCGAGGGGCGCGAGAAGGAAATCGAGTGGTGCACCGCCTGTGACAATTGCATCGAATTCCTCATCCGCCAGCAGAACGTGGGTTGCGCCACGCACATCCGGGAGTACACCGAAGCGCTCCAAGCCATTCGCCAGGCGGAGGGTGCGCTCCGGGCGAAGCGCACCTAACGGCTTGCCTCCGCGGGCCGCTTCAGAGGCGGGCTCCCCGGGTTCGTCCCTTGGCCCGCCTTTAGGCGCCCTTCGGTCAGAAGTTCGAGAAGACGCGCTCCGGGGACACCCCCGCCTGGGAGAGCGTGCGCCGCACGTCCTCGACCATGGCGGACATCCCCGAGACGAAAGCGAAGGTCTCTAGGGGCCGGGCGCCCCCGAACGCGAGGGTGCGCGCCACCTCCTGGACCCGGCCCCGGACCCCCTCCCAGGCGTCGTCCGCCTGAGAGGGGCAGAGGACCACCCGCACCCCGCCCCTCTCCCAGCCGAGCCCCTCGCCCTGGTAGGCGAACTCCGCCCCCCGGCGCTGGCCGTAGAAGAGGGTGACGCGATTGAAGCGCTCCCGGTAGGCGATGAGGTGCTGGACCAGGGCTCGCACCGGCGCGATCCCCGAGCCGGCGGCGAAGAGGAGGACGTCCGCCCCTTCCGCCGCGCTCACCGGGAAGCCGTTCCCGAAGGGCTCGGTCAGCTCGAGCGACCGCCCAGGCCCTGCCCGGTCGACGATCGAGTCGGCCACCTTCCCCCCGCGCTTCACGAGGAGGTCGGCCCGGCCGCCCGGGTCGGGCGCGCTCGCGAGGGCGAAGAATCCCTCGCCCGGCGCCGTCCGGATCTTCACCACCTGTCCCGGCCTCGTGTGCGCCCGCGAGAGGGCTGGGGGAAAGGCGAGCCGGATGGCGCGGAAGGCGGCCGTCTCGTCCCAGGAGAAGACCACGGGCACGAGGTGGAAGGTCGTGGGTCCGAGCATGGCCTCTAGGAGCCCATCCCCGGGGGAAGGCGGGGGTCGGGCCCGGGAGCTCTGTCGGGGCGCTCTTCCGGCCGGGGGCTCGCCTCCCGAAGATCGAGGAGCCAGCCGTCGCGAGCGGCCTTGGTCGGGACTCCGGTGCGGGCCGCGATCGCCTCCGCCTCCTGCCGGGCGCGCTCGGGCGGGAGCTGCATCCCGAAATGGGTGAGCACGCACAGCCGCGGGCGGATGGCCGCGGCCAGGGCCTCGGCGTCGTCGAGGCCGAGGTGCAGAAGCTGCCGGTCGCGGCCCAAGAGCCGGGTCGAGTTCACGATGAGGAGATCGACTCCGGCGTAGGCCTTGGGCAATTCGTCCATCCAGTAGGTGTCCACCACGTGTCCCGCCGAGAGGCCCTCGGTCTCGAGCCGGTACCCGTAGGTCTCGACTCCGTGGTCGTGGGCGAGGGGGACAAAGACCGTGAGGTCCGGGCCGAGACGGTAGCGGCCTTGGGCCACGAGCACCTCCCGCCTTGTCACGAACCTTTGGGCGTACCGGAACACGACCGGCTCCTCCTCCAGGGCGCTCTTGGGCGCGAGCAAGGTCCCGCGGCGGGAGAACCCGCCCCTCGTCATGGCCTCGACCACCGCGGTGGCGTCGCCCACGTGATCGAGATGGAGGTGGGTGAGGAGGAGGGCGTCGACCTTGGCCGGATCGATCGGGGGTCTCGAGGCGAGGGCCCGGACGAGCGCCCCGGGGCCGGGGTCGACCCAGAGCGTCACCCCGCCCAAGGTCCAGACGAGCCCCCCCGAGTGGCGAAGCTGCCTCGCCACGGCGAAGCGCGCTCCGGCCGTCCCGAGGAACTTGAGCGTGCCCGGGGATGGGATCACGGGGGTAGTCTAAGGGGACGGCCCTTCCCTCTCAGAAACGGATGAGGGAGTGCACCCGCTCCTTACCGAGGCGCTTCGCCCCCTCCAGAAACCCGAGCTCGACGAGGAACGAGTAGCCGAGGACGGTGCCGCCCTGGCGCGCCACCAGCCGGCCGGTGGCCTCGGCCGTCCCGCCGGTGGCGAGGACGTCGTCGACCACGAGGACCCGATCCCCTGGGGAGACCGCGTCCACGTGCAGCTCGAGGGCATTCTCCCCGTACTCGAGCGAGTACACCTCGCGGATGACGTGCCAGGGCAGCTTGCCCGGCTTGCGGACCACGGAGACGCCGGCCCCGAGGACGTAGGCGAGCGGGGCGGCGAAGAGGAACCCTCGCGACTCGATCCCCACCACCTTCTGGACCCGGTCCTCGCGCCAGCGCGCGACGAACGCGTCGATCACCGCCCGAAACAGCCGCGGGTCGGAGAGGACCGGGGTGATGTCCTTGAAGACGATCCCCTTCTGCGGGAAATCCGGGATGTCCCGGATGCGGGCGCGGACTTCTTCCATGGCGAGGAGGGTAGCATGGATGGCGCCACAGGCTCTCCTTTAGGGCCGGTGAGCTCAGGGCAGATAGAGGAGGGGATTCTTGGGCTTCACCCCCTCCCGGACCTCGAAGTGCAGGTGGGGACCGGTGGTCCGTCCCGTCTGCCCCACCCGCGCGACCGGCTGACCCCGGGAGACGTGGGCGCCCTCCTTCACGAGCACCACCGAGGCGTGGGCGTACACGGTGACGAGGCCGTTGTCGTGCCTCAGGATCACGACGTTGCCGTAACCGCTCTGCTCGCCCACGAAGAGGACGGTCCCGTCGGCGGCGGCGGAGATGGGCGAGCCCTCGGGGGCGGCGATGTCGATCCCGTCGTGGCGGACGCCGGCCCGGATGCCGAAGCGACCGTAGAGCACCCCCTTGAGCGGCCAGGCCAGGACCGGCCGTGGCTCGGGGGGGGAGAGGGGCTCGTCCCCCTCCGGCTCGCCGGCCGCCCGGGCGGGGTGGGGTGGGGGAGGGGGGGGAGGGGGGGGATCCCCCGGGTTCTTCCTCGGCAGCGCGCCCGGCGCCTCCTCGACCTCGAGCACCTTGGTGGCGCCTGGAACGAACAGCTCCTGGCCCACCGAAAGGGTTCTCGGGTCGGTGATCCCGTTCGTCTCCATGAGGTCCTTCGGGTCGACGCCGTAGGTCCGGGCGATGCGGTAGAGGGTCTGTCCGCGGCGGACCACGTGGACCACTCCCGCGACGTCCTTCTCTCCCCCTTCCGGCTCGCCCGCCGGGGGGGAGAGCGAGAGCGGAGGCGGGTGGGACGCCGGGCGGGGCGGGGTGGCGCAGGCAAGAAGGGCGACGAGGGCCGCCGCGGCGAGGGCGGACCGCGCCCTCACGAGCGGGCTTCCTTCGCGTAGCCCGGGACGCTCATGTCCAAGAGCCGCAGGAGGACCGCATGGTCGGTGGGGTCGAGCATGAGGGGGGTCACCGCCGCCACCCCCTCGAGCACCGCGTTGCAGTCCGATCCGGGGATGTCCTCGTTGCGCGCCCCTCCCTCGCCCCCGATCCAGTAGTACTTGCGGCCCCGGGGGTCGGTCTTCTCCACCACCTCGTTGCCGTAGGTACGCCGGCCGAGCCGGGTGAGCCGGTACCCGTGCACCGGGCCGGGCGGGACGTTCACGTTGAGGAGAAAGGGGACGCGGGGGCCGCCCCCGTAAGGCTGAGCGAGCATCGTTCGGGCCAGGGCGGCGGCGAAGCGGGCGGCCGGCCCGAAATCGTGGGGCGGCGGAGAAGCGAGCGAGACGCTCAAGGCGGGCACGCCGAGCAGCGCCCCCTCGATGGCGGCGGCCACGGTGCCGGAGTAGTGCACGTCGTTGGCGAGGTTCGGGCCGTGGTTGATGCCGGAGACGACGAGGTCGGGCGGGGTGTCCTTCAGGACGAGGCAGAGGCCCATGTAGACGGCGTCGGTGGGGGTCCCGTCCACGGCGTACCAGCGGGGCGCGACCTCGAAAAGCCTCAGGGGCCGGTGGAGGGAGATGGCGTGGGAGGAGGCCGACTGTTCCCGGTCCGGCGCCACCACGAAGACCTCGTCCTCCTCCGCGAAGGCGGCGGAGAGCGCCCTGAGCCCGGCCGCTTGGACGCCGTCGTCGTTCGAGAGCAGCACCCGCACCGCTCTAGAATCTACCAACCGCAAACGCGCCTCGCCATTAGGCATCCCCGCTCGCGCGCGAGGGCGCTTGTGCGCGGGGCGTGAACGGGGTTACCTTTTTCGCGGGGCCGGACCGTGTGCCGGCGCGGGGGACAGTTGGACGACGAGGCCGAGGCCAAGGGCGGAGGGGTCTCCTCCGAGGGCGCAGCGCGCCGCGAGGCGGAGGCCTTGGCCGTGCGACTGGGCCGGCTCGAGGCGGTGAGCGCCGCCCTCTCTCGGGCCCGCACGCCCGACGAGGTGGCCGAGGCGACCCTCAAGGCTGCGCTCGAGGCGATGGGTGCCGACAGCGGGGTGGTGCTGGTGCAGGGGGCAGGGACCGGGCTCGAGGTGCTCCGGGTGGCGGGGGTCAAGGAGGAGGCCCTGCGAAGGGTCACCGGGGACGTGCCCGACACCCCGGCCCGGGCCGCCTTTCGGAGCGCGGCCCCGCTCTTCCTCGAGAGCGCGGAGGAGGTGCGGGCGGGCTTCCCCGAGTTCTGGGCCGTATCCGGGGAGCTGCCCAGCGCCGCCCTGGCGGCGCTGCCGCTCTCCGCCGAGCGGAGGGTGCTGGGGATCCTGCTCCTCGGCTATTCGAGGCCGCGGACCTTCCCCGAGGTGGACCGGGTCCTCGTGGGGACGCTGTCCGGGCTGTGCGGCCAAGCGCTCGAGCGGGCGCGCCTCTTCGTGGCCGAGCGGGTGGCCCGGGCCGAGGCGGTGGCGGCGCAGCGGCGCCTCGCCTTCTTGGACTCCCTCTCCGCCGTCCTCACCGAGACGCTCGACGGCGACGAGATCAGCGCCCGGGTGGTCCGCCTGGCGGTCCCCGCCCTAGGCGACTGGGCCGCCCTATTCACCATGGGAGAAGACGGGCGCCTCAAGGAGGCCGCGGCGGAGGGGTCGGAGCCCTTGGCCCGGCGGGCTCGCACCCTGCTCGAGGGGGATCCTTCGGGGCGGCTCTCGGCCGTGGCGCGGGGGGCGCCGGCCCTGGTCCTCGAGGCGGAGAGCGGCGACCCGTGCGCGCCCTTGGCCACGGCCCTCGTGCCCCTCGGGGCACGGGGAGACGCCTTCGGGGCGCTGGCGCTCGCCTCCGGCGATCCCGGCCAGCGCTACGGGCCCAAGGACCTGGCCCTCCTCTCGGACGTGGCCCGGCGCACCGCCCTGGGCCTCGAGCACGCCCGGCTCTACCTTGCGGCGCACACCTTGGCCCAGGCGCGGGAGGACTTCATGCAGATGGCCTCCCACGAGCTCCGGGGGCCGGTGGCGAACTTCCGGCTCACGGTCCAGCTCCTCTCCCGCGAGCTGGCGCGCGGCGATCAGGGGCGGGTGGGCGATCGCCTTCGGGTGCTCACCCGCCAGGCCGACCGGCTGGACAAGCTGTCGAACGCGCTCCTCGACGTGACCCGGATCACCGCCGGACGGCTGACCTTGCTCCCCAAGGAGGTGGACCTCGCCGCCCTGGCCCGGGAGGTGGTCGACCGGCACGCGGAGGAGGTCCAGGGGTCGGGCGCGGCCGTCTCGGTCGAGGCGGAAGGCCCCGTTCTCTGCAAGGTCGACCCCGACCGCGTGGAGCAGGTGGTCGCGAACCTCCTCCAGAACGCCCTCAAGTACGGCCGGGGCGCCCCGGTCGTGGTGCGGGCAAGGGCGGAGGAGGGGCAGGCCGTGGTGGAGGTGGCCGATCGAGGGATCGGCATCCCCCGGGAGCACCAGGCCCGCATCTTCGAGCGGTTCGAGCGCGCCGTCCCCCCGCACAGCGCGAGCGGGCTCGGCCTGGGACTCTGGATCGCCCGGAGCCTGGTCGAGGCGCACGGCGGGTCGATCGCGGTCGAGAGCACGCCAGGTCGGGGCTCCACCTTCACGGTCAGGCTGCCCCGGGACGGCGGGGTGTAGTCTCTCTTCATGGCGCTCACCATCACCTCACCCGCCTTCCCTGACGGCGGCGAGATTCCAAGCCAGTACACCTGCGAGGGCCCGGACCTCTCGCCCCCGCTCGCCTTCTCGGGCGTCCCGGCCGGCGCCAAGAGCCTCGCCCTCATCGTCGACGATCCCGATGCGCCGGACCCGAAGGCGCCCAAGATGGTCTTCGTCCACTGGGTGCTCCACGATCTCCCACCCGGCACCACCCGGATCGCCGAGGCCCCCGCGCCTGGAGCCGTGCCCCCGGGGGCGCGCAGCGGCCAGAACGACTATCGCCGGACGGGCTGGGGCGGCCCCTGCCCGCCCATCGGGCGGCACCGCTACTTCTTCAAGCTGTACGCGCTCGACCTTGTCCTTGGCGATCTCGGCAAGGCGACCAAGGACCGCCTCCTTGGGGCGATGAAGGGCCACGTGCTCGCCGAGGCGCAGCTCGTCGGCACCTACGAGAAGAAGAAGCCCTGAGCCGGTGGGGAGATGTGCTCCTCGCGGCGACCGTTGGTGCTCGCCTGGTCGCCTCCTGACTCCGGGTCGAGCAGGGTGGCAAAGTCGGGGTTGGCCCCCTGTTGGGTAGGCCACCCCCGTGGTGAACCTTCGCCGCCAATTCTCCGGAATCCTCTCGAGCCTCGCGCTCCTCGCCGCTGCGCCGGCGGCCGGGCTCCTCTCCTCGGCGCCCCTCGCCGGCGGTCGGGTCGTGGGTCCGAAGAGCCGTCTCAGGCGGTCCTTGCGCGCCTCGACGGCGGAGGGGTTCGGTGCGGAGCTCGTGAACGCCTGCGCCGGTCCGACCATCCTTTCGGGCTGGGCGCTCCACCTCGGTGCGACGCCCCTCGAGGTCGGGGCGCTCGCGGCGCTGCCCCAGATCGCCCAGCTCGTCCAGCTGCCCTCGGCATGGGCGACCGCCCTACTGGGGCGAAGGCGAGTGGCGATCGCGGCGGTGGGCCTCTCCCGCGAGGCGCTCTTGCCTCTCGCCTTTTTCCCCCTCATGAACCTTCCCCCGGCGAGCGCTCGCGGGCTCCTCATCGGCGTCGCGGCGATCTCCGCGGTCCTCGGGGTGCTCGGCAACAATGCCTGGACGGCCTGGATGGGCGAGCTCGTTCCCGAGGCCCTTCGAGGCCGCTACTTCGGGCGGCGGACGGCGCTCTGCACCCTCGGCGGAACGCTGTGCGGCGTTCTGGTGGCGCGGCTCCTCGACTCGGTCACCTCGCGCGGGCTCGCCGGCCTGGCGCTCTCCGGGCTTGCCGGGGCGGCGTGCCTGCTCGGCCTCGTCACGACGGTGCTCATGGCAAAGCAGCACGACCCGCCCGGCCCGCCGCCGAGAGGTCCGAGCCTCGAGGCCGCGGTGAGGCCGCTCAAGGACGTGGAGGTGCGTTCCCTTCTCGCCTATCAGGCTGCCTGGAACGCGTCGGTCGGGGTGGGCGGAGCCTTCTTCACCTTCCACCTCCTGCACACCCTGCGCGTCGGCTACACGGTGGCGGCGATCCACGCCGCCGGTGGGGCGGCGGCTCGCATCCTCGCCGCTCCCCTCTGGGGCCGGGCCCTGGACCGCTTCGGCGCCCGTCCCGTGCTTGCGGCCTGTTCCTTCGCGGCGGCGGTGCTCCCGCTCGTCTGGCTCACCACCTCCCCGGGTTTTGTCTGGCCCATCGCCATCGACGCGCTGGTCGGGGGGGTGGCCTGGAGCGGGCATGGGCTCGCGAGCTTCTCGCTCCCGCTCTCGGTCGCGCCCCGGCGGGACCGGCCTTACTACCTTGCCGTCTTCGCCATGGCGGGCGGTGCGGCCTACGCGGTCGCCACCTGGGGCGGTGGGGCGCTGGCCGGCGCGCTTCCGAGGCCGCTGTCGACCCTGGGTGCGATCCGGGGCCACGGGCTCGAGGTCCTCTTCGCGCTCTCGGCCCTCGGCCGCTTCGCGAGTGCCTTTCTCGCCCTTCGGATCGCGGAGGAGGGCGCCCGCTCCCTCGCCGAGCTCCACCGCGCCGCCCGGGGGGCGGCCCTGGGAGCGCTCGCCGGGGCACGGGTGTGGGTGGTGGGGAAGTAGGCCCGTCGGCCTCCCGCCCGCTAATGCTCGAACTCGACCCGGCCGAGCCCCTCCACCACCCGGACGCTCTCCACGTCCAACCACTCGTCGGTGCGCATGCGGATCGCGTCCTCGTGGGTTCCGCCGCGCATCACCACCCACGGCTCGCGCGCCAGCGCCGCGTCCACGTAGATGGGCATCCCGAACAGGCGCAGAGGCGGCTCGGCGCCGGCCTCGCAGGGGATGAACCGTTCCTCGAACTCCGCCTCGGGCACGAGGTCCGCATGGCTCGCGCCGGTCGAGAGCGCCAGCGCCCCGAGGTCCACCTTCCGGTCCGCCGCCACGACGGCCAGGACCTGCTCGCCGTCGAGGCTCACCACCACGGTCTTCGCCATCCGGTCGCCGCTCACGTGCTCGGCGGCGGCCACCCGCTGGGCCGCGACCGCCCGCTGGTGAGCGCTGTGCTCGCAGGCAGGGTGGTGTTGCTTCAGGTACAGGTCGATGCGCTCCGGGATCATGACCGACCTCCGCGTAGGGGCTTTCAATGGTTCCCGATCCGCGCGGGCAACCGCAAGGTCGAGCGGAGGGTCTAGCCCTCGATGGGAGGGGTCGGGAGGGCCACCCCGGTCCCCGGGGCGCCGGCGCGAAGGGCGCGCAGCGCGTCCCAGGTGTAGAGCGCGAGGGCCGACCAGATGAACCCGAACGCGATGGCGTGGGCCGAGCCGAACGGCTCGCGATAGAGCGCCACCGCGAGGAGGAACTGGAGCGTCGGGGTCACGTACTGGAGGACCCCGACGGTGGAGAGCTTCAGTCGCTGGACGCCGAGAGCGAACCAGACCAGAGGGACGGCCGTGATGGGTCCTGCGGCCGCGAGCAAAAGGCTCGTCGGGACGTCCCGGCCGAAGGCTGCCACACCCGCCCGGGCGCGGAGGAACACCAGGGCGAAGGCCGGCGCCGCGAGCAGGACCGTCTCGGCGAGGAGCCCACCGACCGCGTCCACGCCGGCCCGCTTGCGCACCAGGCCGTAGAGCCCGAAGGTCAGCGCGAGCGTGAGCGGCAGCCAGGGCAGGGCCCGGAGCCGGATGACGAGGGCCAAAACGCCCAGGCCGGCGAGCGCGATGGCGAGAACCTGCACGCGGCGGAGCCGCTCGCGGAGGACGAAGACGCCGAGCAGGACGGAGACGAGCGGATTCACGAAGTACCCCACGCTCGCCTCCAGGACCCGCCCGGCCTGCACGGCCCAGATGTAGGTCAGCCAGTTGGCGGCGAGGAGGGTGGCGCTCGAGAGGACGGTGAGGACCTTCGCCCGGGAGAGGGCGTGGAGAGCGGTCGTGAAGCGGCCGAAGAGCGGCGCGACCACGGCGAGGAGCACGAGCGACCAGAGGATGCGGTGGGCGAGGACCTCGAGCGCGGGGACGCCCACGAGCGCCTTGAAGTAGACGGGGAAGATGCCCCACGCGGTGTAGGCGAGCAAGGCATAGGGAAGCCCCGGCGATCTTCTAGCCACGCCAAAGGATAGCCGGGAGCGGGCGAGGGTTGGCCGCGGCCAAGGGCCACGGTCCCAAAGCTCGCGAGCGTATGGGCAAAGGGCCCGGGGCCCCTCGGGAAGGGCCGTGAAGGATCCGCGCCCGGGGAAGGGCGTAGTTTCGAGCGCGGGAGAAGGGCGCCAAGAGCGGGCTCTTCTTTGGGAGAAAGCGAGGACGAAGCGCCCCTCGACGAGGGTTCGTAGCCGCGCCCTCGCGAAAAGAGGACGCTCCCGGCGCGAGTGGCCTCACGCTACAGCCAAGGGGAGCTTCGTTTCTTAACGTCCGCGAGGGAGATTCGAGACCTCTGGATCGAGAGCTTATCGCCCGTGCGGCTTTGGGCCTCGGAGCGAGGGGTCTGGCGTGGCGACGTCGAAGCGCAAAAACTGCGGGGCGATGGGCGCTAAGGTCGTGAGCCTCGCTTCGCGGCCTTTCGCTCTTCGCCTCTCGGCTCGACAAAACGGCGGCGCGGCACCGCGGCCCTTCGAAAGGAGCGATGGGCGCTTTCTTCGCCGGCTTCGTTTCGTTTGGCAAGGAGGGGCCTCTGGGGGTATCACGGCACGGCCGGCGCACGGTGTCGGGGCGAGGTGCTCGGCTCGCAGGAGTTTCCCCGGCTCTACACTCGGAGACAGGACATGGCGGACCTCACCACGAAATTCATGGGTCTTTCCCTGCCGACGCCGCTCATCTTGGGGAGCTCGGCTCTATCGAACCGGCTCGAGAACCTGCAGCTGGCGGAGGGGAATGGCGCGGGGGCGGTGGTGCTCAGATCGCTCTTCGAGGAGCAGATCGAGGCGGCCGACAGCGCGCTCCAGGAGGAGCTCTCGCGAGGGACGGATACGAGCGCCGAGGCGCGGACCTTCTTCCCGCCGCAGCGGGTCGGGCCGCACGACTACCTCGCCTTCCTCGAGGGCGCCAAGCGGGCGATCAACATCCCGGTCATCGCGAGCCTCAACTGCGTCGCCCCCGGGAGCTGGACCGAGTACGCCAGGGACATCGAATCGGCCGGGGCGGACGGGGTGGAGGTGAACGTCTACTCGGTCGAGGCGGACGCCGAGCGGAGCGGTGCCGAGGTGGAGAAGCGCTACCTCGAGGCGGTGGCCGAGGTGAAGAACGCGGTCAAGATCCCGGTGGCGGTGAAGCTCTCGCCGTACTTCAGCTCGCTGGCCCACTTCGTGGCGAAGCTCGACGGCCTCGGGGTGAACGGTCTCGTGCTCTTCAACCGCTTTCTCCAGCCCGACATCTCCCTCGAGCGGATGGCGGCCGCCCCGAGCATGACCCTCTCCTCGCCCTCGGAGTCCCTCGTCCCCCTGCGCTGGATCGGGATCCTCCACGGGCGAGTGCGGGCCCATCTCGCCGCCTCGACCGGCATCTACGAGGCCGCCGGGGTGGTGAAGCAGATCCTGGCCGGGGCCCAGGTGGTCCAGCTCGCCTCCGCCCTCGTGAAGAACGGCATCCCCCACCTCGGGAAGGTGGCGGCGGGGATCGACGACTGGCTGGAGAAGCGCGGGGCCGAAAGCCTCGACGAGGTGCGCGGCTCGCTTTCCCAGCGGGAGATCCAGGACCCGGCCGCGTTCGAGCGCGCCCAGTACGTGCACCTCATCCTCTCCCAGAACATCTAGGCGTGCGAAGGGGCGCCGAACAGCCCGGCGGAAAGGCCGCCTCCCCGCGCCACACCCTGGCGCAGAGCTTCCGCTGGGCCTTCGCCGGGCTCTCGGGCGCGGCCCTGCGCGAGCGCAACATGCGCATCCACCTCGCCCTCGGGGTCCTGGCGAGCGGGGCGGCCGCCTTGTTGCCCTTGGACGGGGGAGAGCGGGGGCTGCTCCTCCTCACCGTGGCGCTCGTGGTGGCCGGGGAGGCGGCCAACTCGGCACTCGAGGCGGTGGTCGACCTCGTCTCCCCCACCTTCAGCGCCGCCGCTCGGCTCGCCAAGGACGCGGCCGCCGCAGCGGTGCTCGTGCTCGCCTGCGGGAGCGTGGTGGTCCTCTTGTCGGTGGCTTTGCCGGCCCTCCCGGTGCTCCGCGGCCGGCTCTTCTCCTTCGGGGTGGGGAGCGCGGGCGCCTTCGTGGCCTCGGTGGCGGCGGGACTTCTCCCGTCCCCGCCGCCGCGGCCCTTCGCGGTGGACGCGGTGCTCTTTCTCGCCGGCGTGGCCGGCATCGCGGTCCTGGCCCGTTCGGCCCGGGGCCTTTCCGGGGTCTTCGGGGCGGCCCTCTTGCTCGCCCTCTCGGCCGGTGCGGCGGTCCGCAGGCGGCGCGGGGTCGACCTCGATTCCTAGGGGCCCACCCGTCCCCTCCGCCCGCCCGCGCCTTTGCGGGCTCCGAGCGAGCGCTCGCTTTCCCGCTGCTCCCTCGCCCGATTGAAGTGGGCGGCACGTCTTGAAGCCGGCGAGCGGCCGTGGGAGTGCTGAGCTCCTCCCCGCGCGGGACCCCCCGGCGACCCGAAGGTGGGGTATTGGGTTTAGCGAACGTGGTCCCGGCGGGAGCGGCCTCACGCCCGCGAGGGGGCCATGCCGAGTCAAGGACGGAGAGGCAGACGTCGTCTATTCGCGGCAGGAGGAACGACATGAGCGCGCCCGAGGAGCAGACCGAAAAGCGCATCTCCTACCTGCCCACCCCCGGGCTCTCGTACGACCCCTCGGACGAGCGGTACTGGGACCGGGCCGCCCTGGAGGGCGAGGTGTTCCGCGCCTTCGAGATCTGCCACGGCTGCCGCATGTGCTTCAAGTACTGCGACACCTTCCCCGCGCTCTTCTCCCTCATCGACCAAAAGCACGACGGCGAGGTGCGAAAGCTCTCCGCCCTCGAGATCGAGGGCGTCCTCGGCGCCTGCTTCGAGTGCAAGCTCTGCGAGGTCCAGTGCCCCTACACGCCCCGGGACGGCCACGAGTTCCAGCTCGATTTCCCGAAGCTCGTCCACCGGTATCGGGGCGTCGAGAGGAAGGGTGCGCGCCCCTCCCTCCGGGAGCGGTTCTTGAACGATCCCGACGGCGCCGGCCGGTTGGCCCGCCTCTCCCTGGGGATGGCGAACGTCATGAACCGGGCCCGGCCCTTTCGCATCCTCCTCGAGAAGACGGCGGGTGTGCACCGCGACAAGCTCCTCCCGGACTTCGCCACGGAGGCCTTCGACGACTGGGCCAGGGCGGCGGGTTACGTGAAGCCCGAGCCGGGGGGCGAGGCGGTCCTGTTCCAGACCTGCTACGTGCAGCACAACGAGACCCAGATCGGCAAGGACACCCTCGAGGTGCTCAGGCGGAACGGCGTCGACGTCCGGGTGGTGAGAGGGCTCGCCTGCTGCGGGATGCCGGCCTGGGAGCGGGGCGACCTCGCCAGGCTACGGGCCCAGGCCCATCGGGACCTCGAGCTCCTCTCGCCCTACGTCGAGCGGGGGGCGAAGGTGCTCATCTTGAACCCCACCTGCTCGATGATGATGCGAAGGGAGTGGCCGCACCTGCTGGAAGGGGATGACCGGGCAGGGGCAGAGAAGCTCGCCCGCGCGGTCATGGACGTGTCGGAGTTCCTCTTTTCGATCCGGAACGAGCCCCGGTTCGACTCCGGCTTCAAGTCGGCGCCGCCCGGGGGCAAGGTGGCCTACCACGCACCCTGCCACCTGCGGGCCCAGGGGATCGGGTTCAAGGGGCGGGACCTCGTGCGACGGGTCCCGGGCGTCACCCTGGTCGGCTCGGTGCTCGAGTGCTGCGGCCACGACGGGACCTACGCCATGACGGTGGAGGGATTTTTGCCCTCGCAGCGGCTGGGGAGGCGCGCTTTCGAGGGGATGAAGGCGGCCGAGGCGGAGGTCTGGGTGAGCGACTGCCCCCTCGCCGCCCTGCAGTTCGAGCAGCACGCGGGAAAGAAGCCCCTCCACCCCATGACCTTCCTCGCCCGGGCCTACCGCGAGGATGGCTTCGGAGGGGGGGCCGGGGAGGGGGACAAGGGGAAGGAGGGATCGCGGTGAGGGCGGTGCGTCGGGACGAGATCCTCTCCCTCGAGGCCTACGAGGCGTCGCGGAGCGAGATCCGGAGCGGGATCCTCCTCGCCAAGAAACGGCGGAGGGTCACGGCGGGCGGGGTGCTCACCTTTCTCTTCGAGAACACCGCCACCGTCCGCTACCAGGTGCAGGAGATGGTCCGGGCGGAGCGGATCACCCGCGAGCCGGAGATCGGCCACGAGCTCCTGACCTACAACGAGCTATTGGGCGGCCCGGGGGAGCTCGGGGTGTCCCTCCTCATCGAGGTCCCGGAGGTGGGGGAGCGCGACAAGAAGCTCAGGGAGTGGATCGAGCTGCCGCGCCACCTGTACCTCCGTCTCCCGGGGGGGGAGAAGGTCCGGCCGCGCTACGACGCGCGCCAGGTCGGAGAGGACCGTCTCTCCTCGGTGCAGTACCTCAAGTTCGACGTGCGCGGAGAGGTCCCGGTGGCCGCCGGTGCCGACCTGCCCGGGCTCAAGGTGGAGGCGCTCCTCGAGCCGGACCAGCGGGAGGCGCTCGCGGAGGACCTTCGCTCGGACGCTTCGGTCGAGGTTCGGTGACGGGGGGGAGGCGCATCCCGCGCGCCGGGGTCTTCGCTTCGCTCGAAGCCTCTCCCCAAGACCCCTGGCCCGGGACTGGATCGCGGTCGTCCTCAGTGGCAGGATGCCCACATCGTCGCCGAGGAAGGTGGAGGGCGGCGGGGGCCCTTCCATGGGCTGTCCCGGGGGTGGGTGTCGCGCGGAGGCGCGAATGAACGTGATTGCGTTCCCTGGCACTCTCGATCCCGTGCTCGGGACGGCGCTCGCCGAGGCAAGGGCCTTCGACCTCGCTCCGGCGCCCTTCGATCTCTTCGCCCGCCACGAGGGGTCCCCCATCCCCGCGCGGCTCGATCTCGGCGCGGTGCGAAGGCTCCTCGACCGGGGCCGGTTCTGGACCGAGTACCAGCCCCTCGTCCACGCCCGGACCGGCCGGACCGCCGCCTTCGAGGCCCTGGCCCGCTTCAACCTCGTCGATGGCCGGCCGGTGGCCCCGTCCCGGGTCTTCGCCCTGTTGCACGCCGACCCGGGCCTTCTGGTCCGCGCCGAGCTCACCCTGAAGCTGCAGCAGGTGGAGCGCGCCCCCAAGGCTCCGCTGTTCGTGAACATGGACCCGGACTCCTGGACCCGGGCCGGCGACCGCCACAAGAACCCCTTCCTCGCCCTCTTCTCCTCGGCGGGAGTCCGGGTGGTGGTCGAGGTCACCGAGGCGCTCGCCTCCGCCGACGTGGTCCGCTCCCAGAGGATGATCTCGGCGCTGCGCTCCCGGCGGATCGCCTTCGCCCTCGACGACATCGGCACGGTGAACGGCCTCATCTCCTTCGAGGCGGTGGCCGAGGCCGAGGTCCTGAAGTTCGACCGCACCCTCATCCCGAGGCTCCGCCAGCCGCGCTGCCGGGCCCTCGTCTCCGCCCTGGTGGCCATGGCCCGCGAGACCGGCGCCCGGACGGTGCTCGAGGGGGTCGAGACCACGAGCGACTTCGTCGTCGCCCGAGACCTCGGCCTGGACCTCGTCCAGGGCTACCTGTTCCGCGACCGGGCTCGGGTCGCCGGGCGGTGAGGAGGCGAGGGGGCTAGGGGCCGCCACGGCCCTGCCCTTTCGATTCTCCTGGCTCAAGGTCCGGGCTTTGGGTAAACCCCCGCCGATGCCGCCCCTGGCGCTCATCCCCGGCTTCAGGCTCCCGAGCCTCACCCTCGGTCCCTTCACCATCCAGTCGTTCGGGGTCCTCACCGCCCTCGGCGTCCTCGTCGCCGTCTTCCTCGCCGGCCGGGCGGCGCGACAGATGGGCAAGGACCCGCAGGTGGTCATGGACTTCGCGGTGGTCGGGGTGGTGACGGGCGTCATCTTTGGTCACCTCGTGCACCTCTTCGCCTACCACCGGGAGGAGCTCGGGCAGACCCTGCAGGTCTTGAAGGTCTGGGAGGGGCTCTCCTCCATGGGGGGGCTACTCGGCGGGATCGTGGCGGCGGTGGTCTGGTTCCGGGCGAAGCGGATCCCGTTCGCCGACTACTCCGACGCCATCGCCCTGGGGATCGCCCCGGGCTGGGGGGTGGCCCGGATCGGCTGCTTCACCGTCCACGACCACCCGGGCGTCCGGACCGACTTCTTTCTCGCGGTGAACATGGACGGCGTGCCTCGGCACGACCTGGGGCTCTACGAGGCCATCCTCCTGCTCGGGCTGGGGGGGCTCGTCTGGATCCTTCACCGGCGGGGGATCCTCCGCGGGCGTCTGCTCTCCCTGCTCGCCGTGCTCTACGGCGTGGCCCGTTTCTTCCTCGACTTCTTGCGGGCCCGGCCCGGGGACGTCCCCTACGCCGACGCCCGCTACTACGGCCTCACCCCCGCCCAGTACTTGGTCGTGGCTCTCGTTGCCTACGGTGGCTACCGGTTGGCCACAGGGGCCCGAGGGCGCGCCGGCCCGGGGCGATCGAGAGCGCCGGCGATGTAGAATTCGATCGATGGTCCCGGTCCTCCCCGGACAGGCACCCGCCGGTGCGCCCGCCCTGGCGCGGACCCAGGAACACCGGCCCGAGCGGCCCACCGCCGTGCTCGAGGCCCGCCTGCGCGCCGTCCTCGACGAGGTGACCGCCCTGGACCTCGAGATCGAGTCCCTCTCGAAGGCGCTCGCCGAGTTCTCGCAGCGGTGGGAGAAGCTCCTCGGCCAGTCCTTCGGCGAGCGCGGGGTGGCGGAGAAGCTCGTGCGGAGGCTCCGGGACCTGGAGGACGGGCTCCTCGAATTGGCCGCCCGGCTCGGCGAGGCTCTTCCCCCCCCGCCCGGCCGCCCTCGGGGGCGGCGGGGGCGGGCGGGACCGGCCCGAAGGGCGCGCGCCGCCTTCTCCGCCTCCATGTCCGGGGAGGACGGCGCGGGGAGCGAGGCTTTCCCAAGGGACGGGGCGAAGGGGGAGGCGGGTCCGCCCGAGGTGGAGGCGGCGGAGGTCGCCCTGAAGCGGATCTACCGCCGGCTGGCGCGGCTCCTCCACCCCGATTTGGCCCAGGACGAGGCCGAGCGGGTCCGGCTCTCGGCGCTCATGGCCCGCGTGAACGCCGCGTACGCCCGGGGGGATCTCACCGAGCTATCGCTCATGGCGGAGAAGCTCGGCGCGGGAGAGCCTCTCGGGGAGCTCTCCGAGGAGGATCGGCGGGCCCACCTCGAGGCTCGCATCTGTAACCTCGAGCGGATCACGGCCTCGCTCCGGAGGGAGCGGGAGCGGATGGTGAGGAGCGACACCCACCGGCTCTTTGCCGAGGCGGCGCGCCGGGCCGAGGTGGGGACGGACCTCTTCGAGGAGACGCGGGCCGAGCTCGTCCAAGAGACCGAGGCGGCCTACGCCGACGCCCTCGAGCGGCTGGGCCGGCTTTCGATGGCCGCGCGCGAGCTTTCGCGGGCGAGGAAGGGTCGGATGAGAGAGCTCGAGAGGCGTGGACCGACCGGGGTGAAGAGGGCCTTCGATCCCTTGGCCGAGAGCGAGCTCGTGCGGCGCGGGGCGGCCCGGCTCGAGGAGCGTCGGGCCACCGCGGCCGCCCGGGAGCTGGCCCGCTCCCTCGAGGACGCGGCCCGGGCCGCGCCCTGGGAGGTGGCGCTCACCTGTCTCGCCTTTTTCGCCGAGGCCGCCGGGGCGCGGCCGCCGGAGAGCCTCTCCACCGCCAAGGGCTGGGCCTTGACCTGGGAGATCGTCCGGGCCGCCTTTCCCATGGCCCCGGACCTCTCCCGGGCCCTCTCCCGCCTCCCCCGCCACCTCACCCTCGGGGCCCGGCAGGAGGGCGACGAGATCCTGGCCGGTCTCCAGCTCGCCGGGGCCGACCTTTCGGCCGGGGTGCAGATCGCCCTCGAGCGGCCGGCGGTGGGCCGGATCGCCGCCGCGGTGCTCGCCGCCCTGGGGCCGCGCCAGAAGTGCCCCTCCTGCGGCGAGGAAGGGCCCGCCCGCCACCTCCACCGGACCCGTGGCCTCGACACCTTGCACGCTCTCGCCTGCGGGAGCTGCGGGGCGGTGTTGCGGAGCTACTGGCGCTACGGAGAGGTGGAGGGCCTCGAGGCGCTCTCCCCGCACGCCCTGCGCCTGGGCCTCGTCGCCGAGGTGACGGCAGCGCTTTCCGGCACTTCGCTCGGGTTCCAGATGCTTCCCCCGGAGGCCGAGGCGCTCACCGCCGGGCGTCTCCGCCGCCGGTTCGCCGAGCTCTACCTCGCCCCCTACGAGGTCCCGCTCGAGCCCGCTTCCGTCGAGGTGCTGGCGGAGGGGGGCCCGCTCCCCGCCGGCGCTCGCCTTTCGGGCCGGGGCCGGCTCGAGCTCGCGCCGGCACCGGGGTCGGGGATGGCGGGTCCGGAGCTGCTCGAGCTCCTCCGCGCCCGCATCGAGGCGAGGTTCCGGCCTTGAGGACGCCCGAGATCCTGCTCGTCGAGGACGATGATGCGGTTCGCTCGAGCCTGGCCGAGTGCCTGGAGCTCGAGGGGTGGGTGGTGCAGACGGCGGCCGACGGGGTGGAGGCCCTGGCCTGGCTCAAAGAGGGCAACCGGCCCCGGGTGGTGATCCTGGATCTCGTCATGCCGCGCATGAGCGGGGAGGACCTGGTGAGGGAGATCCGGGGCGATTCCGGGACGCGCGACCTCCCGGTCGTGCTCATGACCGGGGCGGCGCCTTTGGACGACCGGCTTCCCAAAGCCGACGCCCTCCTCGTGAAGCCCTTCAGCCTCTCGGACCTGCTCGAGGCCATCCGCCCCTTCCTCTAGGGCCCGCCCCTCGGGCTCCCCGTTGCGTGGGGGGCGGACAAGAGCTACACCGTGGCGGTGCGCGTGCTCGTGACCGGGGGTACGGGTTTCGTCGGCGGGGCCGTGGTCGAGGAGCTCGCCCGCCGGGGCCACGCGGTGCGGGTCGTGGCGCGCCAAAGGAGCGATGTGGCCCGGGTCCGGGCCGTGGGGGCGGAGGTGGTGCGCGCCGAGATCGCCGAGCTCGCCCTTCTGCGGGCGGCGATCGGAGGCTGCGAGGCGGTGGTCCACTGCGCCGGCCGGGTGGGGCTCTCGCCCGGGATGGAGGCCGAGCTTCGGGCCGCCAACGTCCAGGCGGTGGAGGCGGTGCTCTCCGAGGCGCTCCGGGCCGGGGTGGATCGGGTCGTCCTCACCTCCTCCACGGCGGTGCTCGGGGGGAGCCGGACCCCGGCGGTGCTCGACGAGCGGACCTCGGGGGACTGCGAGGCGCTCGGGATCGCCTACTTCACGAGCAAGCTCGAGGGGGAGCGGAGGGCCCTCGCCCTTTCGGCGCGCGGGCTCAGGCTCGTCGTCCTGCGCCCGTCCTTCGTGCTCGGCCCGGGGGACATCCACGGCTCGTCGGCGGCCACGGTGGTGGCCCTGGCGCGCCGGCGCATCCCGGGCTACGTCGAGGGCGGGGCCTCGTTCTGCGACGTGCGAGACGTGGCGCGCGGGCACGCCGAGGCGCTCGAGCGCGGCCGGACCGGCGAGATCTACACCCTGGGAGGCCACAACCTCACCACCACCGAGATGATCGCCCGGGTCTGTGCCCTCGCCGGGGCGCCCCTGCCCCGCAAGATGCCGTACTCGGCCGCCATGGCGATCGCCGCGGCCGAGGAGATCACCGCCGGGCTGCAGAAGCGGCGGCCGGCCATCACCCGCGACCTCGTCAAGGCGAGCGCCCTCTACACCTTCGCCTCCTCCGACAAGGCGCGGGCGGAGCTCGGCTATGCCATCCGCCCCTTCGACGAGATGGTCCAGGACACGCTCCGGTGGGCGATCGAGGCGGGGAGGCTCCCGGCCGACACCGACGCGCTCAGGGCCCTGTCGGCGGGTGCCCCGGCGGCGTGATCCGCACCTGCCGGACGGCCCGCGGCGACGCGTCGAGAACCTCGAGCACCGTCCCGTCGGCCGTCCTGAGCCGCGCCCCGCGCTCGGGGACCGCCCCGGCGAGCGCCACGCAGAGCCCGCCCACCGAGGTGTAGTCCTCCTCCTCCGGCAAGGAGAGGCCGAGCGCCCGGTTCGCCTCCCGCACCGGCACGTCCCCCCGGACCACCGTCGACCCGGAGGGCTCGCGGTGGAAGAGCTCCTGCGGCTTCTCCGCCTCGCCCACGATGTCCCCCACGAGCTCCTCGAGGAGGTCCTCCAGGGTGATGAGCCCGGCCATTCCCCCGTGCTCGTCGACCACCACTGCGATCTGGGTTCGCTGGCGTTGCATATCGCGCAGGACCTGGACCGCCCGGGCCCCCTCGGGAACGAAGCGGACCGGGCGGATGAGGTCGGCGAGGACGATGAGGGGCCGCTCGAAGGCCATGGCGGCGAGGTCCTTGGCGAGGACGTATCCCACCACCTCGTCGAGGGTCCCGCGGTAGACCGGCATCCGCGACCGGCCCTCCTCGAGGATGAGGCGGCGCAGCTCCTCGGGTCCCGCGCTCGAGGGCAGGGCCACGACGTGGTTTCGCGGGACCATCACCTGGCCGGCGGAGAGCTCCCGGAAGGCCAGGGCGCGCGAGGCGATCTCGGCGGTGGCGGCGTCGAGCGACCCGGCCTTGCCGGCCTCCTCCACGAGTTGCTCGAGCTCCTCGGCCGAGAGCCGGGCCTCGGTGAAGGTGGTCCGGTCGCCCAAGGGGCGGAGGACGAGGTTACTCGTCTCGGTGAGGAGCCACACGAGCGGCCGGGCGAGGGACGCGAGCAGGCGAAGCGGCCTCCCCACGATGAGCGCGTACCGCTCGGCGCTCCGCAGGGCGAGCGACTTGGGCACGAGCTCCCCGAGGACGAGCGAGAGGAAGGAGACGAGCGCCACCACGAGGGCGAGGGCGAGGGATCCGGCATAGGGAGCGAGGAGGGGCAGGCCCGCAAGGACCGGGGCGAGCCGGCGCGAGATCGCCGCGCCGCCGAAGGCGGCGGCGGTGGCGCCGATGACGGTGATCCCGGTCTGGATGGTGGCGATGAGCCGCTCGGGTCTGTCCCTGAGCTCCTTCACCGCCCGGGCGCCGGGGCGTCGCTCCTCCACGAGCTGAGCGATCCGACTCCTGCGGAGCGCGATGAGGGCGATCTCCGCCCCGGCGAAGACGCCGTTCGCGAGGACCAGCCCGACCACCACCGATAGCTCGAAGACCGCGTCGCGCACGAGACCCCTCCCTCCGCCCCATGACCTCCAGGCGGGTACTCCCGCCTTCCGAGGACGAGATCTACCTCAGGACCGGCGACACCGACCCTCCTGCTCCGAGGCGGCCAGGTGGGCTTTTACCGAGCGAGTGGCCAGGAGGCGGAAAGTGCGTTCCCCGGGCGGGGTGACCCGGCGGAGCGACTCAGAGCCCTCATCATTTTTGCCCTGCGCGCCCCTTCGCGTCACAACACCCAGCCCTGGGCCTTCGAGATCGAGGGGGACGAGGTCCGCCTCCACGCGGACGAGCGTCGGGGGCTGCCGGCGACCGACCCGGAGGGCCGGGAACTCCTCATCTCCTGCGGGGCCGTCCTCGCGAACCTCGCCGTGGCCGCTGCCCACTTCGGCTACGCCACCTCGACGGAGATCGTGCCCGGCCACCGTCGGGACGGGCTCGTCGCCCGGGTTCGGCTCGAGGAGCGCCGTTCGAGCACGCCCGATATCGAGGAGCTCTTCCGGGCCATCCCCCACCGTCGGACGAACCGGCTCCCCCTCGACGGACGGGAACCGCCCGAGGGGCTCGTGGCACGGCTCGTCCGGGAGGCGCGCCGCGAGGGGGCCTGGCTCCGGCCGGTCGAGGACCATCAGCGCTCCCTCGTGGCCGAGCTCGTGGGCGAGGGGGACCGGGTGCAGTGGTCGAACCCGCGCTGGCGCGCGGAGCTCTCCGCCTGGACCCGGCGGAGCGGGAGCGGCCGCCGGGACGGGATGCCCGCCGGGACGCAGGGGCTCTCGGACCTCGCCGCCCTGCTCCAGCCGATCATCTTCCGGGTCTTGAATCCGGCCCGCATCGAGGCGGAGCGCGACTGGCGCAGGGCCAGGACGACGAAGTCGCTCCTCGTTCTCTCCACGTCGCGAGACGGCAAGGAGGAGTGGGTGGTCGCGGGCGAGGCGCTCGAGCGGGTGTTGCTCCGCGCCACCGCAGCTGGTCTCACCGCATCGTACCTGAACCAGCCCATCGAGGTCCCGGAGCTGCGGGCCCGGCTCCGCGACGCGATCGGCGAAGCTGGGCTACCCCAGATCATGATCCGGCTCGGCTACGGGCTCGAGGTCCCGATGGTCCCGCGGCGCCGGGTGGAGGAGGTTCTCCGTCGCTACCAGCCGGCGGCGAGGCCGCCGAGAGCGCTCGCGCTGCGCGGACAGGCCTATCCGCCGCAGCTCCCCGTGGGTGAGATGAGGACGACCGCACCCCACAGGCCCTGACGCTTCGAGCGGGGGGCACGGTGAGCGAGGGGTCCGCGAACCGGGTAAGATGTCCTGGGCGGGCACAGGGTCTCCCATGGACCCCTGGCCCTTCGAGGGTCACCATGCCGGGTCAGCGGGCCAGGCGAAGACGCTTCACGCGGATTCCGTTCCACGTGCCCGCCCAGCTCGAGGTCGACGGGGGGAAGCTGCCGTGCGCCCTCCTGAACGTCTCCCTGAGGGGAGCTCTAGTCGAGCTCATGAAGGGTCCCGTCCCCGCCGCGGGGAGCTCCTGCGCGGTCACGATCGACCTCGATCCGGGAAGCGGCGCGCGGATCCGCATGGATGGCGACATCGCCCACCAGCGCGGCCGGCAGCTAGGCATCCGCTGCGACGAGCTCGACCTCGAGTCGATGCAGCACCTGCGCCGCATCCTCGAGTTCAACGTGGGAGACGAGGCGGTGGTCCTGCGCGAGCTCGGCGAGCTCGTCCTTTCGCACGACATCGAGCGAGACGGCGGGGCGAAGCACTAACCGCGCACGAGGCGGAAGAGCCTCACCACCTCGGCCGCCCGCGCCACGTTTAGGGGGTCGTCGCGATCGCGCGCCCTTGGGTGCGAGGCCCTCGTCTCGAGCGCGCCAGCGACGGCGAGCCCGGCCTTCGCGACGAGCTCCTCGAGGTAGCCCCGTTTTCTTAGCCCGAGCCGCTCGGCGAGGTCGGAGAGGACGAGCCAGGCCTCGCCGCCCGCGCGGAGCGCCCCGGGGAGACCCAAGACGAGCGATTCGAGCACCGCCCCGCCCGGATCGTAGACGGCCCGCTCCAGCGGTCCATGGGCCTCGGCGGGGAGCCACGGCGGGTTCGCCACCACGAGGTCCGCGGGCTCCTCGGGGAAGAGGTCCTTCTGCCGCACCTCGACCTGCCCCGAGAGGTGAAGGCGGGCCGCGTTTTCCTTGGCGCAGAGGACCGCCCGCGGCTCGGTGTCGGTGGCCACGACCGTCGCCCCCATTCGGGCGAGGACGAAGGCGAGGACGCCGGTGCCCGTCCCGACGTCGATGGCCCGCTTGCCCAAGACCGGGAAAGCGGAGGCCGCGCGGGCCACGAGGTCCACGTACTCTCCGCGGACCGGGGCGTACACGCCGTACCACGGGTGGACCCGCGCCCCGAGCGCCGGCACGAAGACGCCGCGGCGCCGCCACTCGTGTGCGCCGAGCATGCCGAGGAGATCGCGCAGCGGCAGGGCGCCGGGCAGGGCGACTTGTCCCAGGGCCTCCGCGCAGGCCGCTCTGACGTCGGGCGCTCCTCGCAAGAGGACTCGGTATCCCTCTCCCAGCGGGACGGCGAGGCGCGAGAGCACCTCGTGCTCCATCCGGGCCCGCTCGCGCTCCGCCCGGAAGATCGCGCCGAGTCGCTTCTCGGAGGAAGGCTTCGCCTTTTCGGGTCCTCGCGAGGAAATGAGCCGCCGCCCCATGGCGGCGAGGAGCTGGCGCGCTCCGTGGTAGCCACCCCGGTAGAGGAGCCCCTCTCCCGAGCGGGCCGAGGAAAGGGCAGCCCTCGCGGTCGTCTCGTCCCCGACCTCAACGAAGCTTCGAGGCGGGGGCCTCTCGGGAGAGAGCCAGCGCGGCTTTGGGAGAGAATCCCTGACCGTAGGGGCCGTGGTCTCGTTAGATTCTCGTCGCATGTCAAGCCCGACGGAGCCTCTGGGCCTGCCGAGCGCGGGCAATCTCGCCTTCGTCGAGGATCTCTATTACGCCTGGTCGGCGGACCCCTCTTCCGTGGGGGAGGGGTGGCGCCGGTACTTCGAGACCCTGCCGGGTGTCCCGGGGGCGTTGCCTGGGCCCAAGAGCTTCGTTCCCCGGCGGCCAAACGGGTCCTCGGGCGTGGGGGCTCTCCCCGCGGCGAGTTCGAGGTTTGAGTCGCGGGTCGACGCCCTGGTCGAGGCTTATCGGAGGTCGGGCCACCTTCGGGCCAAGCTCGATCCGCTCGGCCTCACCCGGCGGGCGGAGCCCTTCTCGCTCGCGGCGTTCGACCTCTCGGAAGGGGACCTGGACCGTAGGACCGCCGATCCGCTAGGGCGCGGAGACGTTTCCTTGCGCGACCTCGTCGGCCGGCTCGAGGAGACCTACTGCCGCTCGCTCGGGGTGGAGCTCGGCCACATCGACGATAGCGAGCTGAGCGGCTGGCTCGAGCAGCGGATGGAGCGGACGAGGAACCGGCTCACTCTCGCGCCCGAGGTGAAGAAGGCGCTCCTCGGCAAGATCCTCGAGGCGGAGATGCTCGAGCAGTTTTTGGGCACCCGTTTCCTCGGGGCGAAGCGGTTCAGCGCCGAGGGGGCGGAAGGGTTCGTGGCGCTCATCGAGTTCCTCCTCGACCGGGCCATGGGGCACGGGATCCGCAACGTGGTCATCGGGATGGCTCATCGCGGGCGCCTCAACGTGCTCGCCAACGTGGTGGGGAAGCCGCTCGAGGACATCTTCGCGGAGTTTCGGGACACCGGGATCGTGAACTCGGGCGGCGGGGACGTGAAGTACCACCTGGGCCACTCGTCCGACCGGGAGACGCCCGACGGCGTGCCCTTCCACATCTCCCTGGCCTTCAACCCGAGCCACCTCGAGTGGATCAACACCGTGGTGCAGGGGCGGGTCCGGGCCAAGCAGGACCGCTACCGGGACTTCGACCGGCTGCGCACCATGGCCCTTCTCGTCCACGGGGACGCCGCCTTCGCCGGGCAAGGGGTCGTGGCCGAGGCCCTGAACATGTCCGAGCTCGAGGCCTATCAGGTGGGGGGGACGATCCACGTCGTCGTGAACAACCAGGTGGGGTTCACCACCTCGCCTCGGGATGCGCGGTCGACCATCTATTGCACCGGCCCGGCCCGGATGCTCCAGGTCCCCATCTTCCACGTGAACGGGGAGGACATGGAAGCGGTCGCCCAGGCAGTGCTCCTCGCCATGGACTTCCGCCAGAGGTTCCACCGCGACGTGGTCCTGGACCTCTGGGTCTACCGCCGGCACGGGCACAACGAGGGGGACGAGCCCTCGTTCACCCAGCCCCTCATGTACCGGGCCATTGCCCGGAGGCCGACCTTACGGCAGCTCTACGCCGAGGAGCTCGTGAAGGAGGGAGTTTTGGGGCCGGCGGAGGTGGAGGGGATGGCCGCCGCCTACCGGGCGCGGCTCGAGGAGGCGTACCGGGCCTCGGCCCTCATCGCTGCACGCCCGACCCCGTCCTCGATGGGCGGTGTGTGGCGCGGGTATCTGGGCGGCGCCCTCGACGGGGAAGGACCCCCCACCGGCGTTCCCGAGGCCCAGCTCAAGGAGGCGGCCCTCTCGCTCGCCCAGGTGCCGCAGGGCTTCCACCTTCACCCGAAGCTCACCCGGCTCCTCGAGGTGCGGGCCGAGATGGGGCGAGGGGAGAAGCCGCTCGACTGGGGGACCGCCGAGGTGCTCGGCTACGCCACCCTCGCCCTGGAGGGGACGCGAGTGCGGCTCGTGGGCCAGGACACCCGGCGGGGCACCTTCAGCCACCGGCACGCGGTGCTCTGGGACGTCGAGACGGGCGTGCCCTATACCCCGCTCGCCCACTTGAAGGAAGGACAGGGGCCGGTCGAGGTCCGGGACAGCCTTCTCTCCGAGGCGGCCGCCCTCGGCTTCGAGTACGGCTATAGCCTCGACATGCCCGAGGGGCTCACGGTGTGGGAGGCCCAGTTCGGCGACTTCGTCAACTCGGCCCAGGTGCTCATCGACCAGTTCCTCTCGTCGGCGGAGGCGAAGTGGAAGCGGCTCTCCGGGCTGGTCCTGCTTTTGCCGCACGGCATGGAGGGACAGGGGCCGGAGCACTCCTCGGCCCGGCTGGAGCGGTTCTTGGAGCTCTCGGTGGACGACAACTGGCGGGTGGTGAACCCGACCACGCCGGCCCAGATCTTTCACGCCCTGAGGCGGCAGGTGGTGAGCAGGGTGCGCAAGCCTCTCGTGGTGATGGCCCCGAAGAGCTTGCTCCGGCTCCCGGCGGCGGTCTCCCCGCTCCGCGACCTTGCGGAGGGCTCCTTCCGCCCCGTGATCGGGGACGCCGCAGCCGATCCGGCGCTCGTGACCCGGGCGGTGCTCTGTTCGGGCAAGCTCTACTACGACCTCGTGGCGGCGCGGGAGGCGACCTTGGCGGCGCAGGTCGCGATCCTCCGCCTGGAGGAGCTCTACCCGCTCCCCCTCGAGGAGATCCGGGCCGCGCTCCGCCCCTACCGCCCGGGCCTTCCGCTCGTCTTTGCCCAGGAGGAGCCATCGAACATGGGGTCCTGGGACTACATCGACCGGCACCTCTCGCCCCACCTTCCCTCTCCGCTCGAGCTCGTGGCCCGCCCGGCCTCGGCCAGCCCGGCGGCGGGCTCCTTGAGCCGCCACCGGCTCGAGCAGGAGCAGCTCGTTCGCCAGGCGCTGGGTGAGCCCTGGCCGAAGAAGGGTCGCAGTGAGACCCGCGCCGCCGTCCAGGAGCAGTGACACCATGCCCGTGCTTCTCAAGGTTCCGTCCCTGGGGGAGTCGATCACGCAGGCCACGGTGGGCCCCTGGCTGAAGCAGGTGGGGGACCCGGTACAGGCGGACGAGCCGGTGGTGGAGATCGAGAGCGAGAAGGCGACGGTGGCCATTCCAGCGCCCGCGGCGGGCGTCTTGAGCCGGGTGCTCAAGGCTACGGGGGAGACGGTCTCGGTGGGTGAAGCGGTGGCGGAGGTGGAGGAGGTCGCCCTTGCCGAGGCGGCGCGCTCCCCGGGTTTCCCCCCGCCGGCCGTTCTCCCCTCGGCGCCTTCCGGGAATGGCCCGAGGCCTTCGGCCGCTGCCGCCCCGCGGAAGGAGCCCCTCCCCCGGGCCGCGCCCTCCCCCCCGTTTCGCGCCTCGCCGAGCGCCCGCCGCCTCATGGCGGAACGGGGGGTGAGCGCGGAGGAGGTGGCGGGGGAGAGCTCGACCGGCCAGGTAGGCAAGGAGGACGTGGCCCGGGTGCTCGAGGCCCGGGAGGCGGGGCCGGCCCTAAAGGCGGTGCCGAGTCCCGCCCTCCCGCCCTCTCCCCTTGACCTAAGGGAGCGGGTCGTCCCCATGACCACCCTGCGGCGGACGGTGGCCCGAAGGCTCGTGGAGGCGCAGCACGCGGCCGCCATCCTCACCACCTTCAACGAGGTGGACATGTCACGGGTGAAGGACCTGCGCGAGAAGCACGGCGAGGCCTTCCAGGCCCGGCACTCCGTGAAGCTCGGGTTCATGTCGTTCTTCGTGAAGGCGGCGGTCGATGCCCTCCGGGTCTTTCCCGCCGTGAACGCCGAAGTGCGGGGCGAGAGCATCGTCTACAAGGACCACTACGACATCGGGGTGGCGGTGGGGGGCGGCAAGGGGCTCGTCGTCCCGGTGGTGCGCGACGCGGACCTGCTCTCCTTCGCCGAGATCGAGAAGGCCATCGCCGCGCTCGCCCAGAAGGCCCGCGAGAACCGTCTCGGGGTGGAGGATCTGGCGGGCGGAACCTTCACCATCTCGAACGGCGGCGTCTATGGCTCCCTCCTCTCCACCCCCATCCTCAACCCGCCCCAGTCCGGCATCCTCGGCCTGCACAAGATCGAGAAGCGGGCGGTGGTGGGCCCGGCCGACGAGGTGGTGGTCCGGCCGATGATGTACCTGGCGCTCTCCTACGACCACCGGCTCGTCGACGGCCGGGAGGCCGTCTCCTTCCTCGTGAAGGTGAAGGAGGCGATCGAGGACCCGGAGCGAATGCTGCTCGAGGTGTAGGGGAGGGCTCCCTCGCGCGGCTAGGGGGCGGCGAGGTGGCCCGCTCTCCCGGCCGGTACAAGGGCACGAGGTACGGCCCCTCGGGGATGACGGCGACCGCGGGGTCGCCGGTGCGCCGCACGCTCGCCTCTACCGCCTCGGCGACCGAGCTCACCACCTCGACCCCGGTGAGCCCAAGGTCTCCCGGATCGAGGCCCCCCGAGAAAAGGTGCACCCGGGCGCGTCGCATGGGCCGGACCTGCATCTGCGTCTGCCACTCGTCGATGTCCGCGAGCGGCTTCTCCGCGATCTCGTGGAGGAAGCCCTCCACCCCAGATCGAACGAGCCTTCTCTGAGCGTCCGCGAAGCCGGCCGCCGCGGCCGCCGCTCGCTCCGACGTCCGGCCGACCGACCCATCAGGCGCCCCCGTGGGAGCGCGTAACCTCGGGATCGCTCAAACCGATCATCCCTGATCGTGCGGGAATCGTGCGGGCGTGCACCCCGACCGGTGTCAGACCGTCGGCGTACGCTCAAACGCGTATGGGACGGGGCGCCTCGGCGAAAGAGGATCCGGCGCTCGAGCGGCTCCACGAGGTGGCGGAGCGCATCCGGCAGCGCGCGGCAGGCGGGAGGCCGAAGAAGCCCGCCCGAGGCGTCATGCCGCGGTTCGTGCCCGCCCCTCGAGGCCCGCCCCCTCCGCCGCACTGGGCGGACGGTCCGGACGGCAGTACCGACGAGCCCTCCCGGCACTGATGGCGCTTCGAGCGCCCAGGAATGCGGAAGGACCCGACCGGCCAACGTGTGGCGAGTCGCGCCGCGGGGGTTGCCGAAGACGTCCGCGGGTGACCCCACGGGCTCCCCTTCTCGTTTGTAGGGTTCGGTGCAAGGGACCGACGAAAGCGAAGTCAATGGCGCAGGCCCGCAGCCCGCTTTCACGAAGCGGTGAGGGTTCGGGTGCGCAGCGGGCGGGGGAGTCTGGCCCGTTCGCGTTGGCCCACTTGGGACAGTGGGGCCCTGGGCGACCGGCATGTACGGTGGGGTCGCGGTGCCTCTCGAACCGGAGGAACGATGCCCCTCACGAAGAGAGCGATGGCCGAGCTGGTGGGGACCTTCTGGCTCGTGCTGGGTGGGTGCGGCAGCGCGGTCCTCTCGGCCGCCTTTCCCGAAGGTCGGAATCGGCTTGCTCGGCGTGGCGCTGGCCTTCGGGCTCACCGTCGTGACGATGGCGTATGCCGTGGGTCACATCTCCGGCGCTCATCTCAACCCTGCCGTGTCGGTGGGCCTGCGGTGGCGAGGCGATCCCCGAGCGCGAGCTTCCGCACTACCTCATCGCCCAGGTGGTCGGAGGCATCCTTGGGGCGGTCGTACTCTACGTCATTGCCTCCGGCGCGACCGGCTTCGAGGATCAGTCGGCTTCGCCTCGAACGGGTTCGGCGAGCACTCTCCGGGCGGCTACTCCCTGTTCGCCTGCCTGGTTTGCGAGGCGGTCATGACCTGCGGGTTTTTGGTGGTCATCCTGGGCGCAAACGACAAACGCGCGCCGGCTGCTTTGGGGCCTCTGGCCATCGGCCTTGCGCTCACGCTCATTCACCTCGTGAGCATTCCGGTGACCAACACATCGGTGAACCCGGCGCGCTCCACCGGCGTGGCCCTCTTCGCCGGTGGGTGGGCTCTGGAGCAGCTCTGGGCCTTCTGGGTGGCGGCCATCGTCGGGGCCGTCATCGGAGGTTTCTTGTACCCCTGGCTTTGGGGTGAGGGGGCGGAGGCGAAGGTGGCAACTGGCGCGCCAGAAAGGCGGGCCTGAGCCTTGGCCCGGTATCGCGCCGAGGATTTTTGTCGCCGGGCGCGGCGGGTTTCAGGAAGGATCCCTGCGGCAAGATGAGGCAACCGACCTTTCGCACAGCCCCCGCGATCGTGACCCATCATAGTCGGCGCGATACCCCGGCACGGCGGCGTTGGTCGCCCTACTGCGAGGGCTTTCGAGACGGAGGGACGGGATGCGTAAGCACAGAGTTGCCGTCGTCGCGGCGCTGGCGGTTTGGGCCGCGTTGAGCGGATGCATCGGCTCGATCGACTACAAGTACACCTACGACCCGGCCGCGAACTTCTCGGGACAAAAGACCTACGGGTGGGTCACGCAGCCCTCGTACTCAACTCCGCACGCGCCCTTGCAAGACTACGTTCTCTTCAACGCTGACCGGGCGCTCGAGGCCAAGGGATGGAAGAAGGTCTCCGACCAGCCGGAGCTGCTCTTCGCGGCGGACCTCGACTTCGACACGTACGATGGGTACCAGCTCCGGGGGGTGACCCTCCGGGCGAGCCGGCGCGACACCGGGGTGCCGGTGTGGCGCGGCTCGGCGCTCGGCAAGATCGACGGCAGCGCGTCGTCACCCGACCTTCAGGACGCGGTGAACAAGATCCTCTCCACCTTCCCGCCCAAGTAGCGAGGGGGAGGAACGCTCGCCCCTCGACGCGGGCGAGCGGGCGCGGCGAGGCTCGCACCCCCAGCACCATGCGCTTCGTCGTGGAGGTCACCCTTGCGAGGCGGTCGAGGGACGTCCTCTACCCCTGGCGTGCGCTCTAGCCCCCGCGAAGGTTCGGAGGGAGGAGAGGGCGACCGCCTGGCGACGGCCGCCCGGTCAAGCTTTCGGCCGCGCGAGCCGCACCGCCGCCCAGCGGTAGGTGATCGCCGCGAGGAGGACCGCGCCCACGAGGACGAGGACGAGCATGAGCGCGCGGCGAAAGGCGTAATCCACGAGCGCCCGAACCTCGCCGGTCGCCTTCCCCGTCACCGTCTCGGCGAGCGCCTCCACCCGGGGGACGCTCTGGTCGAGCGAGCTGACGAGCGCCTCCAGATCTCGGGCCGACTTCCCCAGCTCGTTGAGGGCCTGGGTGTACTCGGCGATGTCGAAGGGCTTTCCGGGGGGCGAGGGGGGCGGAGGGGGAGAGCCGGGCGGGGGGGGCTGGTTGACCGAGGCGAGGAGCACATTGGCCGAGCGGATGGCCTCGTTCACCGAGCTGGCCGCCCCGGCGCCGGCGTCGAGCGTCTGCTTCACGTCCGCGAGAAGGGCGCGGGAACGGCTCTCCTGCTCCGCGAGAGCGGTCATGACCTGGTCGATCGCGGCCTCGCGCTGCCGGTCGATCACTCCGGGGATCTCTGAGGCCGTCACCGCGACCCGCTCCGCCGACTTGGAGATGCGGGTCGTGTCCTCGAGGAGCCTCTCCGACGCGGGTTGGCTCGAGAGCTGGAGGGTGAGGAGCTGCGCCTGCATGTCCAAGAGGCGCGGCGAGCGCTGGGCGTAGAAGAGCGCTCGCTCGGCGAGGACCCGGGCCTGCTCCACCTGCTGGACCGCGGGGTCGAGCCCCCCGAAGATGTTCAGGCCGATGGAGCCCAGAAGCTCGGAGGGCGTCCCGAGCCCCCCCGTCTGCTTGGCCCGCGCCTGGGCGATGTCGGCCATGCGAATGAAGGCAGCTTGCGTCAGGTGGGGGTTACTCTCGCGGTACTGCGCGACGATATCGCGCAGTTGCCTCTCCTGGTCGGGCTCCACGAACCCGGAGACGACGTTCCAGACCTGGGGCTCCAGGGTCTCGTAGGCGCGGAGCAGGGGGCGCCCCGACTCGCCCCACACCTCAGGGATCCAGTAGTCCTTCACCACTGCCCCGCTCAGGGTGGTGAGCACCGCCAGGTCGATGGCGTTGGCGAGCGGGTTCGGGGCCGCGGCGATCTGGTAGGCCGCCGTCACTTGATCGATCTGGTAGTCGAGCACGGCAACCCGCGCCTCGGGCGTGTCTGCCGGAATAAGGGCGGTGGCTTGCAGGACCTTCGCGCTGTAGGAGTCGGAGAGGCGCATCACCTCGGACTGGGTCGCGGCCACCTTGGCACGCATCTCCCCTTGCTGCTTCGAACCGGTGACGGTGCCCACCGCGTTGGAGACGGTCGAGCAGCCCAGGACGGGCAGCGCCAGGAGGGCGAGGGTCGAGGAACGGCGTCCGATGATCATGTGCAGACCTCGAAGGCGTCGCTGCGATGAAGGATCGCTCGGCATGGTACATTAATTGGCCCTGACCCCGATCATCGGCTATCGCGCGCTCGGCCGACCATCTGAGGCCTTCTAAGAGCGGAGGCCGCGCGCGCGCGGGTCCCTTGTCGCCTTGAGGAGTCGAGCAGGAGCACCTGTTCCAGGGTCCACGAAGCGTTCCGGGACGGCGTGGCGCCAGAAGTCGACCGAGGTCGGGGTGGGGAGCCGGTAGAAGGTCGCGTTCAGCTCGACGGTGTCGAAGAAGGATGCGTAGGGAGAAAGAAAGGCCCCTCGGGGAAGGCCGGCCGGATACGAGATGCCGCGCCGATGCCCGTACTGGTAGCCGCTTGTCCCGATGCGAAAGGCCATGGAGCCCTGGATCCCTCGTTTCCTCGAAGGGTTGACCCGCCGCGGCCGCGCGTCTCTGCCCCCGCCGGGCTGCGTGGCCGGTTTCCTCGGGCGTATACTTGCGGGCGATGGCGGGCCCCCTCAAGCGCGCGCTCGCGGTCCTCGGCCCGCGGGGTGCGCCCCGGGCGCTCGACGGCTTCGTCGATTCGCTCGTGCAGTCGTTCGAGAACTGTCGGGACGGGCTCTCGGACGACGCCATCCGTCGGGGCGAGGCCCGGGCTTATTTCTTGGCCCGCTACGAGCCGGAGCGGACCCGGCTCGCCGACGTCTTGCGCCTCGAGAACCCGCTCCTCGACGAGGCGGCGCTCGCAGCTCTGTTCGAGAGGGTCGACCGGCTCATGAGGGACGTGCTCATCCCCGGCTACGTGCGGCTCTCCGCCTCGTACACCGGCGCGGAGCGGAACGACTTCTACGACACGCCCCCCCGCTTCCACGCTCTCGAGCGGGTGGGCTTCGCGATCGTGGGGGCGCTCTGCGGCTACTTCGTGGTCGAGGCGCCCTTCATCCCCCTCTGGTCCAAGGAGTGGATCCTGCCCTTCTTCGTCGCGGGGCTCGTCTACCCGGAGCTCAGGCGGCTCTTTCACGTGCGCCGCTACGGGCGCGCCCTGAACCGCATGGTGGCCCGGACCGACGCCGAGATCGAGCGGATCGACGTGAGCTACCTCTTGCACCCCCTCCCGCAGGCGCGGGAGGAGGTGGAGGAAGGGGGCGAGGCATGGTTGAGGTCGCAGGCAGAGAACGGGCAAAAGACGCGCTGAAGCGCCCGTTGCGAAATCTGGCGGTGATGGTGGGAGCGGGCCTTTTGGCGCTGCTCCTCGTCTACTCGTCGTGCACGGCGCGGGTGCTCCCCAACCAGTGGGGGGTGGAGCAGCACCAGTTCGGCGCGAAGGTGGGGATCGGCGACAGCGCCTACGGGCCGGGGCTCTACTTCACCCCGCCCGGGACGACCATGCACACCTTCTCGCGGGAGATCCACATCGTGGAGGCCTCCTACGACCGGGAGGAGTCGCTCAAAAAGGCGCCCGACACGAGGACCCGCCAGGCGGTGGCCGCGTACTTCGAGGAGCGCCAGAAGGTCCTCGGGGGCGAGACAGACCGGGTGGTGGACGCGCTCAACGTCCAGACCTCGGACGGCTACGCCGTCCTGGCCGACGTATCGCTCCTCTACGCCATCTCCGACCCGGTGAAGGTGGCCCGGGACTTCGGGTGGGGAAATCTCTACGTCGACGCCTTCGTCCTCAACACCTTCCGGAACGGGGTCCTCACCACCCTGGGAAAGATGAACGCGGAGTCGTTCTACGACGAGAAGACCCGGATCCAGGCGGTGGCAGAGGCGGAGGAGCTCCTCCGGCAGCGCTTCCGCGAGCGCGGCTTCGAGGTGCACCTGCTCCTCTTGCGCAACTACCGCTACGCCCCCTCCTATGAGAAGTCGCTCCACGACAAGAAGGTGGCCGTCCAGCTCGCGGTGAAGAACGAGAAGGAGCGGCTCGTGAACGAGGAGAAGGCCAAGCTCCAGCAGATCGAGGCCCAGGGCAACGCCCGCATCACCATCGCCGAGTCCGAGGTGAACGCCCAGATCGCCCGGATCCAGGCCGAGGCCCAGCTCTACGGCGCCCAGATCCACGCCCAGGCCGACCGGGAGATCAAGGTGGCCGAGGCCGAGGCCAAGAGGCTCAAGGCCGAGGCGCTCTCCGAGGCGGGGAGCCGCTACGTGGTCGGGCTCGAGACGGCGAAGATGTTCGACAGCATCCAGGGGGCGGTGATGACCCCGGAGCAGTACGTCGCCTTCGTCCGCAACGCCTGGGCCCTCATCGGCCTCTCGCCCGGGGCGGGAGCGGAGGCGATCCCCTCCACCCCCAAGAAGGCGGAGGGCGTTCGATGACCCCGCGCGCCTGGAAGAGGCTCCTCCCCCTCGCCCTGTTCCTCTCGCTCCCCGCCTGCCGCTCCACCACTTCCACCGAGGTCGGGGTCCGCACCAACCTTTTCGGCCTCTTCGAGAAGCGCGGCGAGCAGCAGATCTACGCCCCGGGCGGCATCTACCTCGTCCTCCCGATCGTGAACTCGTTCACGGTTCTCCCCATCTCCCAGCAGAACCTGCTCATGAATGCCGATCCCCACGAGGGCGACCGGCCCGTCCCCGACGACATCACCTTCAAGACCAAGGACGGCAACAACGTCTACATCGACGTGAACCTGATGTGGCGGATCGACTCGAAGAAGGCCGGCTTCGTGGTGGGCCACGTGGGGCAGACGCTCGAGGAGGTGAAGGAGCGGGTGGTGCGGCCCATCTCCCGTTCGATCATCCGCGACGTCTTCAACGAGATCACGAGCGAGGAGTACTACCAGGTGACGGTGAAGAACCGGGTCGCGGCCCAGGCCAAGGACCAGCTCTCGGCGGCGCTCGCCCCCTTCGGCGTGGCGGTGGACATGCTCCAGCTCCACCAGCACCGCTTCGACCCCGAGTACCAGGAGGCGATCAACGCCCAGAAGCAGGCCGAGGCCGACGTGCAGATGCTCATCGAGCGCCAGAAGGCGGCGATGGTGCAGAAACAGACCGAGCTCGAGGCCCGGCGGAGCGAGTGGAACCAGAGCCTCGAGACAGCCCGGGGCGAAGCCGGTCGGGCCCGCAACGAGGCCGACGGCTACTACCAGACCCAGACCAACCAGGCCAAGGCGATCCGGGCCGCGGCCCAGGCCGAGGCCGACGGCATACGGAAGGAAGCGGAGGCCCTCTCCAAGCTGGGGGGCGACGCCTACGTGAAGATACAGGTGGCGAAGCTCTTCGCCGAAAAGCGCATCTACCTCGTCCCCGGGTCGAACGTCTCCACCCTGGACGTGAACAGTGCGCTCAACTTCCTCCTCAAGGACGCGGCCAAGAAGTAGAGGCGCGCCTGCCCGGCACCTCCGCTGCGATCCAACGCCCCGCGAGCCGCGAGAAGGCCCGCTCGCGTCGGGCGACGGGGAAAAACCCTGGGCATTCCATCCGCGGTGGCCCCATCGGGCAGCCGACGCAGGGGGACCGGTCCGGGCCCCGGCGCCGGTACACAAAGGCGCCCAGGCCGACCGCCGCCGCGGCCTCTCCCCCGGCCGCGAGGCGGCCCGGCGAGGGGGCTCCGAGGGACTGAAAGACGATCGCCCCGGCCACGAGGGTGGGCAAGAAGCGGGTGACGAGCTTCCTAAGAGGGGGGGCGAGACGTGGCCTCGGGGACGGGCGGCGGAGGGCGAGGGGCACGAGGAGGAGGAGGGCGAGCCCTCCACAGAGGAGGACCGGCCCGGGCAGGGCCGGCAAGAGAAGGCCCAGCCCGCTCCCCAGGGCGGCCCCGAGCGCCGCGAGAGCGCACCCCAGGCAGACCCGGGTCCGCCGCCCGAGGCGCAGGACCTCCCCCGAGTAGGGCGAGCAGAGGGGGTGGTGGGCAAAGCGATGGAAGTCGTGGGCGCGCCGCGCGAGCCGGTCCACCCGGCGGGCCAGGGGGTGGGGAAGGAGGCTCATCCGGTCACCTCGTCTTCCCCCGCGGAGCATCCCGGCGGGGAGGACCGCCCCGGCGCGGCCCCTCGGGCCTTCGGGACCGCAACCGGGGTCTCGCAGAGGACGATCTCGCTCTTGTCCCACATGATGGCGACGAGCTCAAAGCTACTCGCAAGGGCTCGGAGGCGCTCGCGATGTCTTCGCCCCGTCCCCGCTCGTGGGCTCCATGGATGGGATGACTGCGCACGGAGTCTCACGCTCGGAGTCGGCCGAAGCCCACCCCGCCGGGGACCCGGTAGAAAGGCCCCGCCTCGGGACGGGGGCGGTTCACCTTCGCTTGGGGGAGAGATGCCCCCGGTCTCGCGGGGTCGTTCAGCTCCGGTCTGGCGCCACCCGGACGCGGTCGCGGCCCTTCTCCTTCGCGGCGTAGAGCGCCCGGTCGGCGGCGAGCACGAGCGAAGCGGGTGACTCCCGCGCCTCGGGCCTCTCGGTCGCGGCCCCGATGGAGACGGTGACGACCGGGCCCGCGTGCGGGTCCGGATGCCGGATGGCCGCGCTCCGCACCGAGCCCATGAGCCGCTCCGCCACCCGAAGCGCCCCCTCCTCTTCGGTGTCGGGCAGCACCGCGGCGAACTCCTCTCCCCCGTACCGGGCCACGAGGTCGCCGGGGCGGTAGACCGCGCCCGCCAGGCAGGTGGCGATCCGTTTCAAGCAGTCGTCTCCGGCGAGGTGGCCCGCGGCGTCGTTGAACCGCTTGAAGTGGTCCAGGTCGAGGAGGAGCAACGAGAGCGGCTGGCGGGCCCGGGCCGCGCGGCGCCACTCCTGATCGAGCGCCGCGTCGAGGCCACGCCGATTGGCGATCCCGGTGAGCCAATCGGTGTAGGAGAGGCGGCCGAGAAGGTCGCGCTGCCGCTTCAGGTCGAGACAGTTGCGGACCCGGGCCCTGACCGCCGCCGGGCTGATGGGCTTGGAGATGAAGTCGACCGCCCCGAGCTGGAGAGCCCGGGCCTCGTCGGTCTCCTCCTCGAGCTTGGTGATGAAGATGACCGGGATGTCCGCGGTCCGCGGGTCGCCCTTCAGCCGAGCGCAGGCCTCGAAGCCGTCCAGGCCGGGGATGAGGGCGTCGAGGACGACGAGGTCGGGCGCCTCCGACAGAGCGAGCTCGACCGCCTCCTCGCCGCTCGCGGCCGAGACGATCTCGTGCTCCGCGCCCAGAAGGAGGTTCAGGAGCGCGATGTTGGACGGGGTCTCGTCGGCCACGAGGATCTTCGGTCGGTCGCCGGCTCGCGGGGGCCCGAGCACTCCCTTGCCGGCCCAGGGCGAAGGGTCGAGGTTGCCGAAAGTGCTCATCGCCCCGGAGGATAGCAGCCCGGCCGGGGGCTGGAAGCTCGGGGCGCACCGTGGAGGAACTCCACAGTAGTCTCCGGGTAGCGTGGTCTTGGAGTAGAGCACGTCCGGACTTTGGAGCCGCGAGCGAATCGCTCGGCCGCTCGCGGATAAAGGCCGAAGGGGAGAGGCGCACCGCGGTGGAACTCGAAGGGCGAGAGCCCGAGGAGCGGGTAGGCCCGCCTCGGGAAGCTCGTGCCGAGTCGGCGGTTCGCTCGAGGGGCTTTGGGACGGCCTCCCGGCCGTGGGAGTGACAAGTCCGGACTCGGCAGGTCGCAAGAAGCGGCGAGGCGGCCGAGGCACGCTGAGCTAAGAGCGGCCGGCTAGTGACCTCGACGCAGATGCACCCGCGGACCTTCGCGGCGAGGAATTGCCGCCTCAGGCCATGGCGAGGATCAGGGCTACAGCGAGGCGGTGGCGAAGGCGCTGTGAGGGTCGCGAGAGACGCTCCGCGCTTGGCGCGCAGGCGACGGTCGAGGCCCCTGGGCGACTCGGTCAGACCCGACGCTTGCGCGCGAGGAGGATTCCGCCTCCGGTGAGGAGGACCGCGATGGCGCCGCCAACGTCCGGACCGAACTCAGGGACCGAGCGATGGGTGCCCCCCTGGCGGTTGTTGTTCTGGCCCTGATTGTTGGCGTTCTGACCGGAGGCTCTGCCGGCGAGAAGCACCGTACCGAGCAGCATCGCGAAGGCCAGCGAGGTGACCCGTCTCATGGCTTGCGAGAATTGCCGGCGCGGCTGTCCGTCGCCAGTACCATAGCTGCGGGTCGCTCCCTCGAGGCAGCATCGTCGTAGCGACCTCAGGACCCCGCCGGGGTGGGCGGCATGGGGGGGGCGCCACGATGGTGATGAGCACCACCACCGCGATGGCGACGATGTGGTGTTGATGCAAGCCCGGCTCACCGCACGATGTTGAGGTACTCCTTGGCCACGTACTGGCGCGGCCGGGTATCCCGCGTCGCCTCGAGTATCCGGGCCCTCACGAGCCGGTCGACCACCCCAGTCGCACCTTGCGTGGACAGCTTGAGGTCGGAGGTGGCCTAGCGGATGGTGGTCAGCGGGATGCTGGCCAGGGCGTCGAGGAGCTCTTGGGTCCGTCCCGATGCTCCAGCGTCCTGAAGCTGCTTCCTGTATCGCCCGTGCTTCTCGATCAGGCGACTTGACCCTTCCGATCGCATCGCGCGCCTGGTCGGCGACGCCCCGGAGGAAGAACCCGACCCACTCTATCCACGCCCCCGTTGACTAACAGCTAAGAGCAGATCGTTGTAGGGCTCCTTCTCGCGCTCGAAAGGTGCTCAGATAGAGGAGAGGCAGTGGAAGGGTGTGGTCGGCGCACAGCACGAGGGTGATGAGGAGCCGTCCAACAGTCCGTGGGCGAGCGCCATCGAGGCTAGAGGCGGGACGCTCATTCGCGCGCGCAGGTACTTCTCGAACGCGTCCAGGGCCGGGCCGAGGTCGGGAGGGGACGGCGGAACGAAGCGGGCCTCTTCGGCGGTCGCACCGCCGATCCCGACCTGCTCCTTCCGGAACTCACCGGGCGTCTTGTCCTGGCCTCGAACGCCGCGCCTGCGCTCACGCCGTATCCCCTGGATGAGTCGCAGCGAGATCGGGATCTCCTTCAGCCTCTCGATGCCCCACTCCAGGTGCGGACGTAGCTCAACACCTCTCGAAGGTCCGCGTTCGGCAGTCGCTCCCCCTCGCCGCCCCCCTCGAAGACCACAAGGTCCAGGAGGACTGCGTACCCTCGATGCGATCGAGCCGGTCGCACGGCGAGGCGTGAATCCCGCGGACCTATCAGCCGGGCGTGGTAGGCTGGACCTCGCGTGACGTCCCGGCCGCGTGAACTCCCGACCTTCACGGCTGTCGCGGCGCTCGTCGAGGCCCTGTACGTCCGCAACGTGAAGTTCCTCGTGGTGGGCGGTTTCGCGGTTCACCACTACGACCCGAGCCGGGACGTGCTCGGCCACGACCTTAACCTACTGTTCGAGCCGACGAGGGAGAACGCAGCGAAGCTCACCGAGGTGCTGAAGGCGTTCGGGTTTACGGTCCCGCCCGACGTGGCTCCGCGCCTGCCCGGCAACGGGGAGAAGACCCACTTTGGCCTGTTCATGTGGAGAGACTTCTACCCGGTCGACCTGCTCTTCGACCCGAGCGGCGACTTTGACGCGCTGTGGGGCACGAGCCACGAGGCCCGCATCGGGGGGGCGCCGGTGCGCGTGATCGCCGCGCAGGCAATCCTCGACCGCCTGACGAAGGACACGGACCCGAAGCGCGCCGACGACATCGTCCGGCTAAGGCGCGTCCTCGGCATCGAGTAGCCCCGCTCGACACTCGCCCCCACCGCGGGGACGGTCAGACCCCCGAGCTGCCCATCCGTGCTGTGGACCCGAGCTTGGTCCTCGGCATCGTGGGCGTCGTGATCGTCATCGTGACGTTCGAGTGGAGGTGGCTAGACCGACGCGAGAGCCGGGCGACCCGGGCGCAGCTCGACGAGATCCCGGGCGCCGCCCGGGCCGCCGTCTGGCTGTGGCGGTAGGGTGGCGGCATGCAGTTTCACTCGCATTCTTAGTTCAAACGCGTAGGGCGCCGGATGGGACTCGCGGTCCGGCGCGAGCGGGTTGACGGCAGCTACTCCGAGATCCTCTTCGCAAAAGGCGTGCCGGCCTGGGTGGATGGCTACGCGGTTTGTGGCGGGCTTGAGGCTTGCGTTCACTTAGGAGGCTGGCTCGATCCCGAAGGCGGAGGAGCTGGGCCATGAGCTGAAGGTCTTGGTCGAGCCCCGGCCTTTAGTACCGAGCGGTGTGTTCGTGCGACGTGCTTCAGGGGCGCCGCCGCCTGACGGCGGGCCGCGGTCGGGACCCTTGCCGTTCCCTCGCCGCCCGGCCCTCTCCCCTCCCGGCCTGCACGTCCTTTGCTGGAGACGGGGTCAGGAGGGGCAGCGCGCCGAGGCATCGGGCCCCGGCGGAGGTGTCTCCCGGGCGATGTGGCGATAGCAGTATCGCCGCATCCCTACACGCCTGAAACTACGGGGCCTTAGGCCGCGTCGCGCACCTGCCGGATGACGGCCGCCGTCCCGTACGCGACGATCTCGTTCGTATTCTGCATGAGCTCGGACGAGTCGAAGCGCATCCCGAGGACGCAATTGCCGCCCATCTGCCGGCAGGTCGTCTCGAGCCGGTTCATGGCCTCGTTGCGAGTCGACATGGCGAGCTCCGTGAACATGGTGATCTCGCCGCCGAAGAGGGTCTGGCAGCCCGCGCAGGTCGTCCCCACGATGCTCCGGCTCCGGACGGTGATCCCCCAGCACGGGCCGACGATGCGCTCGATCACGTACCCGGGTGGCGGCTCGAAGGTGGTGAGGATGGGAATGGCGTGGCGCTGGACCTGGGACACGCGAGCCTCCCACGAAGGCGGGTGCGGGCAGGGTAGCACGTCGGTGCTGCAAAGGGCGGCCAACGTCCCGGGGCCGGGCGGACCGGGCGCTTTCTTGCCCCGAGCCGGCCCGGCCGAAAATCACTTCACGGGGCGCGGGGGCGCGGAAGGCGGAGCCGCGGCGGCCGAAAACAGCTCGAACCCCATGATGCTCCCCTCGGCCATGGTGGTGGGGAGAGCGTCGATCGTGAGTTCGTCCACGACCCCGTCCCTCAGGGCGAGGCTCCGCCGGGCGAGGAGATCGGCGAGCCGGAAGCTCCCGCTGCCGAGGTCGAACGGGGGGTCCGCGGCGCGGGCCACCCGCCGGAAGACGTGGGCCGACACGACCCGCTCGTCGTAGGAGTTCGCGGCCACGACGAAGCTGGCCTCGAGGCGGGCGAAGTTGCCCCGCTGCGGAGGGGTCAGCAGACGGCGGCCGTCGGGGAGGGAGACCGTCACGAAGAGGTCCCCGGGTGGGCCTCCGCCGCGGACGCGCACGGTCCGGAGGCGGACGGCAAAGCGATGGACCACGACCCGGTCGAGCCCGTCGCGCGCGAAGCCTCGGTCGAGCCCGCTGTCGAGCGCCGTCCGGTAGGCCCGCTCCGCGCCACCGAAGTCGCGGCGTGCCACGGCGGCGTCGCCCTCCTGCAGGAGGCTCGTATAGCGAGAGAGCTCCCGGGCCCGGCTCATGGGCCTGATGGCAACGGCCTCGTCGTAGCGCGCTCTCGCCTCGGAGAGCTGGCGAGCGGCGAGGAACCGGTCGCCCTCCTGGGCCAGTCGCTCTGCCTCGGCGTCCTTGAAGCTCTCGTACTCGGCCTTCACCGCCTCGAGGTGCGGGCCGACCCCGGGATCGAGCCGGGTCGCCCGGGAGAGCAGGTCGATGGCCTGCGGGTACTGGCGCGCCGCCCGGTACCGGTCGGCCTCGAGGGCGGCTGCCGCCACCGCCGACGGGACCAGGGAACGCGCCGCGGCCTCGACCGCCGGATCCTGGGTGGCGGTGCGCGCCGCCTCGATGAGCTCCATGGCGCGCGCGCTCTCGCCACGGGCGAGGGCCTCGCGGGCCTGGGAGAGCCTCTGCCGGCCCGCCTCGCGGCCGGCGTCCCGCCTGAGGGCGGCCATGGTCGCGTCCCCGGGGTCGAGTCCGAGCGCGTACTGCGACTCGGACAGGGCGCACTCCCAGTCCTGGCCCACCGCGCAGGCCTGTGCCGCCCGCCGGGATTCGGCCAGGGCGTGGGTCCTCGCCTCCTGGTACTTCGCCTGTAGATCCTTCTGGTCGGGATCGGACTGTAATGCGCGGGCATACTCGCGCTCGGCAGTCTTCCAGTCGCCCACCGCCCCGGCGCGGTCTCCGGCCTTCTCGTGAGCGGCGCATCCGGCGAGAAGCAAAAGGACAGTGGCGAAAGCGACTCGGCGCATGCGATCCTCCGGGAAGCGGACCTGTGGCGCAGGTCCGTCATTCACAGTAGGAGAACGCGACCCACCCCGGCAAGGTCGAGCGTGTGCGCTGGGGTAGGGGCCTCACCGACGGCGGGCGGGAGGCGGGGTGGCAGTGCGCGGGTCGTCCGGCCAGGCGTGCCGCGGGTATCTTCGGGAGAGCTCCCGCCGGAGCGCGGGGTAGTGGCGCTCCCAGAATCCGGCCAGGTCGGTCGTCACCTGCTGGGCCCGGCCGTTGGGCGCGAGGAGATGCAGGACCAACGGGACCCGGCCCCCGGCCAAAGACGGTCCCTCTGCCATCCCGAAGAAGTCCTGCAGCCGGCTCTCCAGCCACGGTGGCCGGCCCGCCTCGTAGTGGACCGGGACGCTGCGGCCTCCGGGCAGGGTCACTCGCTCGGGCGCCAGGCGCTCGAGCGCCGCCCGAGCGCGGGAATCGAGGCGGCGGAGCAAGAGGCCGGGAAGGTCGGCCTCGCGCAGCTCGGCGAAGCTCCGGCGTCCGGCCGTCGCTTCGGAAAGGGCGAGGGCGAGGTCTTTCTCGGACACGGGGAGGATGCCGGTCTCGGGCGCGTGCTCGGCCAAGAAGGCGAGCCTCGAGAGAAGCGCATCGAGCACCCCCTCCGGCACGAAGGACCTTATCCCGCGCGAGAGCGCCTCCTCGCAGAGCCGGCCGGAGACCTTGGCCGGGTCGGGGTTCTTGGCCCGACGCTCCTCCAGGGCGAGGTCCCGGTACATGAGCCGCTCGACGGCCTCGACCCGTTCTGCCTCGGCGTTCCACGAGACGGCCTCCTCGTAGCGGAGTGCGCCGGGAAAGAGATCGAGGAGCATCTCCTGGGTCACCGCGCTTGCGATCCGGACTCGGACCTCTGGGCCGCGCCCGCCCGCCGCCCGGAGGTCGCCGCGGCGCTCCTCGGCGTCGAGGGCCACGAGGAGGGGCGCCTCTCTCACCACGCAGGACGGATCGAGCCGGGCGCTGCCCCCGCCCGAGAGCACCACCTCGTCCGACCCGGGATCGCGACGGCGCGCGACGCGATCCGGGTAGGCCGCAAGCGTGGCGTAGAGGAGGGCCTCCTCGATGGCGGCGCCTTCGGATGGCCGGGCGCCCCTCTCACTCGAGAGGAGCGCCGCGAGCTGCCGCCGGGAGCGCTGAACCGCCTGTGCCGCGCCCGGCGAGACCGAGAGCCGGCGGAGCCGGTCGGGGTCGAAGCGGGCTCGGGCCGCCTCCTCGAAGAGGTGGGCCAGCTCCAGGAGATCCGAGTCGCCCGTGGGGGGCAAAGCGCCGCCGCTCAGCGGGCGCCGCTCGCGCAGGTCGCGCTCGCCGAGCAGGGCGACGAAGAGAGCCCCCTCCGGGCCAACGCCCCGGTCGGCGGCCTCGACCGCGAGCCGAGCCAGCCGGGGGTGGACCGGGAGCGCGAGCAGGCGTCGGCCGACCGGGGTGAGCTCCCCGCCGGCGCCGAAGGCACCGAGCCGCTCGAGGAGGGTGCGGGCAGCGAGGAGGGCCGGCGCGGGCGGCGCCTCAAAGAGCTCGAGCTCGCCCTCCTCGGGCGGCCCGGTGGCGGGGCGGAGGCCCAGTCCGGCGAGGGTCAGGACCAGCTCGGTCAGGTCCTCGCGAAGGATCTCCGGCACGTCGAACCCGGGGCGGGCGTCGTGGTCGTGGCGCGTGTAGAGCCGCAGGGCGCGCCCGGCACCGGTGCGGCCGGCTCGCCCGGCTCGCTGGGCCGCAGAAGCCCGGCTCACCTTGCGCACCTCGAGCGTGGGCAGCCCGGACCAGGGCGAGTGGGACGCCACCCGGGCGAGGCCCGAGTCGACCACCGCGTTCACGCCCTCGATGGTGACCGAGGACTCGGCCACGTTCGTCGACAGGATCACCTTCGGTCTTGGGCCCTTCGTGACCGCGCGCTCCTGCTCCTCCGGCGGAAGGTCGCCGTGCAGAGGCAATAGGTCCGCCCCCGTCGTGGCGGCCCACTCGGCGAGCGCCTCCCGGGCCCGGCGGATCTCGGCCGCGCCCGGGAGAAACACGAGGACATCTCCGGGAGCCGCGCCGCCCTCCCGCGCTTCCCGGAAAAGTCGCCGCACGGCCCGGGCCACCCGGTCCTCGAGGGGGTCCTCCCGCGCCGCCTCCTCGGGGGAGAGGTGCTCGATCGTCACCTCGAAGCGGCGCCCCTCGGAGCGGAGCCGGGGTGCCCTCAGGAAGGCGGCCACGGGCGCGGCTTCGAGGGTCGCCGACATGACGACGAGCCTCAGGTCGGGGCGCGAGATCCGCAGAAGCCGCGTAAGGTAGGAGAGGGCCAGGTCGCCCTGCAGGTGGCGCTCGTGGAACTCGTCGAGCACCACGACGCCGACGTCGGGGAGCGTGGGCTCTGCGAGGAGGCGCCTCGCGAGGAGGCCCTCGGTGAGGTAGCGGATGCGGGTGCGCGGGCCGGCCACCTCCTCGAACCGGACCTGGTAGCCGACCGTCTCCCCGAGTCGCTCGCCCCGTTCCTCCGCCACCCGCCGCGCCGCGAGCCGGGCCGCCAGCCGCCGCGGCTCGAGCACCACCACCTCGCCCCTCCCGGCGAGGCCTGCTTCGAGGAGGGCGGGGGGCACGCGCGTGGTCTTCCCCGCCCCGGGAGGCGCCTCGACCACGAGGGTCCCTCCCGAGCGGAGGGCGGCCACGATCTCGGGGAGCAAGGGGTCTATGGGGAGCGGCTGCACGGAAGCTCCTTTGTAACCCGGGCCGGGAGATTGCGGCCCCCTCGCTTGACAGGCGTCAGGGGAGACTTACTCCTGAGAGCGTGGACGCGGGGCGGGTGCCGCCCGGGGGCGTCCAACAGAACCTCGAAGGCTTTGAAGAAACCCGTGGTCGCGGGGGCGGGTTCGCCCGCGCGAGAAGGAGAGGAACATGCTGACGTTGTGGAGGAATCCCCAGACGACCCTGGCCGCATTGAGCGAGGAGATGGACCGGCTCGTGAGCGACGTGGCGGCGGGCAGCTGGAGCTACGGACTCACCCCGGCCGCGGACATCGCGGAGAACGAGGGCGAGTACCGGGTGCAGGTCGATCTGCCGGGCATCGACCCGGGGGCGATCCAGCTCAGGGTGGAGAAGGACACGCTCACGATCCAGGTCGACCGCAAGCAGCCCAAGCCCGCGGCAAGCGAGACGGTGCACCGCAGCGAGCGCGCCTTCGGGACCTACTTCCGGTCCTTCACCCTGCCCCGGGGCGTCGACGCCACCGGCGTCGAGGCGAGCTACGAGCAGGGCGTGCTCTCGGTGCGGCTTCCCAAGCGCGAGGAGGCGAAGGCCCGCACCATCGCGGTGAGCGCGAAGTAAGAGCTTCCCCAGGGATCGCGAAAGACGAAAGGGCGCCCTTGCGCGAGCGGGGCGCCCTTCGTGTTTCCGTTTGGGGGGGCTTGCTTCCCTAGGCGGGCTCCGGCACCGGCTTCCGGGGAGCGGGCGGGGGGGCGTCGGCGGTGATCACGAGGCGCAGCCTGGAGCCGTCCGGCTCCACCTCGATCTTGACCGTGCCGCCGTCGTGGAGGTCGCCGAACAGGATCCGCTCGGCCAGAGGCTTCTTGACCTCGTTCTGGATGAGCCGGGCCATGGGGCGCGCCCCCATCTTGCGGTCGAAGCCCTTCTCCGAGAGCCAGCGCCGCCCCTCGGGGCTGAGCTCGATCCGGACCTTCTTCTCGGCCAGCTGTCCCTCGAGCTCGCGCACCATCTTGTCGACCACCCGCAGGATCACCTCGGGGGGGAGGGAGTCGAAGGCCACCCAGGCATCGAGGCGGTTTCGGAACTCCGGGCTGAAGGTCCGCTCGATGGCGTTTCGGGCGTTGCCCGGCTCCGACTGGTCCTGGCCGAACCCCACCCGCCGGGCGGAGAGCTCCTGGGCCCCGGCGTTGGTGGTGAGGATGAGGACCACGTGGCGGAAGTCGGCCTTGCGCCCGTTGTTGTCGGTGAGGGTGGCGTGGTCCATCACCTGGAGGAGCAGGTTGAAGATGTCGGGGTGGGCCTTCTCGATCTCGTCGAGCAGGAGCACGGCGTAGGGGGTCTTGCGGATGGCGTCGGTGAGGAGCCCTCCCTGGTCGAAGCCCACGTAGCCGGGGGGCGCGCCGATGAGCCTCGAGACGGTGTGCTTCTCCTGGTACTCGGTCATGTCGAAGCGGATGAACTCCACCCCGAGGATGCGGCCTAGCTGCTTCGCGAGCTCGGTCTTCCCCACCCCGGTGGGGCCGGAGAAGAGGAAGTTGCCGATGGGCCGTTCCGGGGCGCCCAGGCCGGAGCGCGAGAGCTTGATGGCGCTGGAGATGGCCACGATGGCCGGGTCCTGCCCGAAGATCACCTTCTTCAGCTCGGGCTCGAGGTTCCTCAGGGCGGCCTCGTCGTCGGCCGAGACGGTACGCTCGGGGATCTTGGCGATCTTGGCCACCACCCGCTCCACGTCGCGGGCGTTGACGCGGTGGCGCCGCTTCTCGTCGGAGCGCATCCGGTCGCGGGCCCCGGCCTCGTCGAGCACGTCGATGGCCTTGTCGGGCAACTGCCGATCGTTGATGTGCTTGGCGGAGAGCTCGGCCGCCGCCCGGAGGGCCCGCGGGGTGTAGGAGACGCCGTGGTGATCCTCGTAGACCTTCTTCAGGCCCCGCAGGATCCGGACGGTGTCCTCGACCGATGGCTCGTGGATCTCGATCTTCTGGAAGCGGCGCGCCAAGGCGTGATCGCGCTCGAAGGTCTGCTTGTAGTCGTGAAAGGTGGTCGAGCCGATGCAGCGCAGCTCGCCCGAGGCCAGCCCGGGCTTCAGGAGGTTCGAGGCGTCGAGGGACGAGCCGGTGGTGGCTCCCGCCCCGACGATGGTGTGGATCTCGTCGATGAAGAGGATGGCGTGGGGGGTCTTCTTCACGCCCGCGATGACGCCCTTGAGCCGCTGCTCGAACTCCCCTCGGAACTTGGTGCCCGCGAGGAGGGCGCCCATGTCGAGGGAGAAGATGGCGGCCTTCTCCAGCACCGCTGGGACCTTCTTCTGGTGGATGCGGAGGGCCAGCCCCTCCACGATCGCGGTCTTGCCCACCCCCGGCTCGCCCACGAACACCGGGTTGTTCTTGCGCCGGCGGCAGAGCACCTGGATGGTGCGCTCGATCTCCATCTCCCGGCCGATGAGCGGATCGATAAGCCCCTGGGCCGCGCGCTCGACCAGGTTCACGGTGAAGGTGCGGAACGGGTCCTTGACCGGGCGCGGGCCTCCCTCCTCCGCCTCGCCCTCCCCGCCCGGCTCCTCGTCCCCTCCCGACCCCTCCTTGCCGATCCCATGCGAGATGTACTGGAGGATGTCGAGCCGCCGAACCCCCTGCTTTTCCAGGAGGTAGACGGCGTGCGAGCCGCGCTCGCGGGTGATGGCCACGAGCACGTCCCCGGCGTTGAGCTCGGTCCGCCCCGACCCCTGAACGTGCCAGGCGGCCCGCTGCAGGACCCGCTGGAAGGCGGCGGTCTGCTCCGGGTCCTGCGAGCTCCCCGCCGACTCCAGGGTCCGGTCGAGGTACTCCTCGAGCTCGCGCTCGAGGAGGCGGAGGTCGGCGCCGCAGGCGAGGAGCACCTCGGAGGCCACCTTGTCCTTGGTCATCGCATGGAGCAGATGCTCGAGCGTGACGTACTCGTGCCGACGGCGTCGGGCCTCGCCCACGGCCGCCTGCAGGGTCTGCTGAAGCTCCTTGGAAACCGTCACCATCTCCGCTCCGCTACTCCGGCTCGACCGTCACGAGAAGTGGGTATTCCGCCTCGCGGGCGAGCTCCGTGGTCTTCCTCATCTTCGTCTCGGCGATCTCGTAGGGATAGATACCCGCCACCCCCACGCCGTGCATGTGAACATGCAACATAATGCGGTGAGCCGTCTCCGGGTCGTGGTTGAAGACGGCGATGAGGACCTCCTCGACGAACTCCTGGGTGGTGTAATCGTCGTTGTGGAAGAGGACCTTGAAGAGGGGTGGACGCTTCGTCTCCCGCTCCTGTCGCGTCTTCGGGACGACGACAGCCGTGTCGCCCCCGGGGCGGGGTTTCTCGGCCATGACAGACCATTCTAACCAAGCGGGGCGGGGCGGTAACGCCTCCGCCAAGGGGGCAAGGGGACGGACGCTGGCCCGCGGCCGAACGCCCAAGGGGGGCTCTCTTCTCGGCCCCTCAAGCCGTCGCGTGATCCTTCCTGTCGCGATCGAGGAGCTCATCGTGAACTGGCTGCCGAGAGCCTCGGCCGGGCGCCTTCTTGAAGCGGGACTCCCCCGGGAGGCGCGCATCCTTGCCCTCGTGCTCTCCGGTGGGGCGGGAGGAAGTCCGACCGTGCGTGCCGGACGTTCTCGAGGGCGACAAGCGCGGATGAGGTGGCGAAGGGTCGAGTCCGAGGCAAGAGAGAGCCTTCCCCGGCACCCTCTTCGGCTCCTCCCGTCTAGCGAGGCAGGCGCGAGAGCTCTGCACGCGTCTCCAAGTCCCCCTCCGACTCCCAGAACGAGAGCTCGGAGGTGAAATCCCGGGTCCGGACCGCCGTCCGGGCGAAGAGGGCGAGGAGCACGGCCGCCAGGGCGCCGGCCCGCAGGGCGGCGGCAGAAGGACTCCATCGCGGCGTGCGGTCCCTGGGGGGATCGGGCAGGAGGGCGGCGAGCGCCGAGGCGGCCGAAAGGCAAGACCCCGCCGAGGGAAGGTAGAGGAGGCGCTCTTCGAGCAGCACGCCCAAGGGGACGATCTGGAGAACGGGCAAGAGGGCGAGAAAGACGAAGAGCAGGCCCACCCCAGCCAAGGGGGCCCGGCGCAGGAGGAGGACCCCGGCGGCGAGCACCCCCATCCAGACGAAGGTGGCGACCGCGAACCCGAACGTCGGGGCGGAGAGGGTGGGGATGCGGTCGGCGTAGGCGAAGGGGCCTCCCAGGGAGGACGGGGAGACGAGGATGCGGAGGTACTCGCAGAGGACCCGGCTCATGGTGAACGCGATGTGGGTCGCCGGGGTCGCCAAGGGAAAGAAGCGAGGCTCCGTCGCCCCCGAGGGCCGGCCCAAGAGCGCGTAGGGGAGGAGGGCGAGGCAGAGGACCGCCACGGCTCCCGCCGCGCGGAGGAGGACGCGCCGCGCCTCGGGGCGTCGAAGGCCGGGCGGGGCACGAAGGCCGGCCGCGGAGGGGAGCCCGACGGCGAGGAGGAGGAAGAGGGCCGGCGTCATCGCCGCCATCTCCTCCGAGAGGACGCCCAGGGCGAGAACGAGGGTCGAGAGGGCGAGGTGTTATGGGCGACGCAACCCGCGAAGGGCGAGGAGGAGGACGAGGAGGGCGCACAGGGTGGAGAGGGGTTCGGCTCGGCCGGAGATCGTGACCACCGCCTCGACGTGGGCCGGGTGGAGAGCGAAGAGGAGCCCGGCGAGGAGAGAGACGCGCCCGGCCCGTGCCGGGACGGCGGCGCGGGCGAGGAGGAAGGGGAGGAGGGTCACGAGCACGCTCGAGGCGGCGTGCAGGGCGAGGTTCACGGCGTGGAAGCCGGGGAGAAAGCCCCGGTGCACGGACCAGTTCAGGGCATACGAGAGGGTGGTGAGGGGGCGGTATGGCCCCCGGACGTAGGGCGCGCCGGAGTGACCGGACGGGATCGCGAAGATGCGGCCGGCGTTCGTTAGGCCGTGGACGAGCGGGTTCTCGAGGGCGGCCCCGTCGTCGAGCATGGGCGGGTCAAAGAGCGATCCCAGGGAGGGGAAGAGGGCGGCGGCGGCCACCGAAAGGGCCGCGGCGAGCCCTGGGCGAAGGCGTAGGCCGAGGCCGAGGTGCCGTCTTGCCAAGGGTCGGTCCGATATCACGCCGTGGCCGCCGGGTCTCTTCCCTCGAGCGACCAGGGCCCCTTCTGCGTGGGCTCTCGGAGCGCCGAGGCCAGCCGGCGCAGGAACTCCCTCCGGGCGACCTCGCGCGCCCCGAACCGGACGAGGTGCTCGGTCCGGACCTGGCAGTCGAGGAGGTTCACCTTTCGTTGAACGAGCGAGCCCATCGCCCGGACGAACGCGACCTTCGAGGCGTCGGGCCGGTCGGCGAACATGGACTCTCCGAAGAAGGCGGCTCCGAGTGACACCCCGTAGAGGCCGCCTGCCAGGGTCTCCCCCTCCCACGCTTCGAAGGAGTGAGCGTAGCCGAGGCGGTAGAGCCGCACGTACGCCTCTCGCATGTCGTCCGTGATCCAGGTGCCGGCCTGGCCCGGACGCTCCCGCGTGGCGCAGCGCTCGATGACGGCCTCGAAGGCCAAGTCGGCGGTGACCCGGTAGCGGCCCTGGCGGATGGTCTTGCGCAGGGAGCGCGGCACGTGGAGCCGGTCGGGCTCGAGCACGAGGCGGGGGTCGGGCGACCACCAGAGGATGGGGCCCTCGCTGTACCAGGGGAAGATGCCCTCCCCGTAGGCGGCCAAGAGCCGCTCGGGCGAGAGGTCCCCCCCCACGGCCAAAAGGCCGTCCGGCTCGGCGCGAGCGGGGTCGGGGAAGACGGGCGCGCGGGGGAGCCGGTGGACGGGCACGGCGAGAAATATAGCGGTGAGATCGGGGCCCGGGTTCCAGAGCCTTTGCCGGGGGGGGGCCTCGGGGACGAATCCCCGTTCCGCGGCCGCCCCTTTCGACCGTCCGCCGTTCACCCGACGGAGGGCCGTCCGGCGAGCCGGGCCCGAACTGGCGGTTTGATCCGCATCAACCCATGTGAGACCTTCCGCCCGTCCGGCGGTCCGAACAGTTTACGCCCCGGCGCGGGCCCCGAGCCCTGACGGGCGCGGCCGCATGTCCGGCGGCTCGGCGTACACGACCGATGAGCGCACTCTTCAGCCCGAGATCCAACGCGCTGTTCCGCCTCGTGTTGGTGGTCCTCGTGGCGGGGGCGGGGGGGACGGTCGCGGCGGGGATGGTGTACTGGCGGACGCCGTACGGGACGGGCCAGGAGGAACAGGTGATTCAGCCGGTGGAGTTCGACCACCGGCACCACGTGAAAGACGACCTCATCGACTGCCGGTACTGTCACACCACGGTCGAGAGTGCGGCGAGCGCCGGGATTCCGTCCACCGAGCTCTGCCTCAACTGCCACTCCCAGGTCTGGAACAAGAGTCCCCTCCTCGACCTCGTGCGGGCGAGCTACTTCGCCCGAAAGCCCATTCCCTGGGTCCGGGTGCACCGGCTCCCCGACTTCGTCTACTTCAACCACTCCATCCACGTGAACAAGGGGGTGGGCTGCGTCGAGTGCCACGGCCGCGTCGACCAGATGGCGGCCATCGAGCAGGAGAAGCCCTTGACCATGGGCTGGTGCCTCGACTGCCACCGGGATCCGTACTCCCACCTCCGGCCGCTCTCGGAGGTGACCAGCATGACCTGGCAGCCGGAGGGCGATCCCGCCACCGTCGGCCGGGCGCTCGCCAAGGAGAACGACGTGAGACCACGCACGAGTTGCTACACATGCCATCGGTGAATTCCCTGGGGAAGGCGCCCGCCCTCGCTCCGCCCCCGCCTCCTCGCCAACCATGACCGCCCGTCCCGGACTTCCCATCTACGGTCAGGCGCCCGCCCTCGAGTCGGAGAGGTGGCGGAGCGTCAAGGAGCAGGCGAAGGGAGGGGAGGCTCCCCGGGGAGAGTTTCCCCCGGGCGCCACCCTGCCGCCGAACGGCGTGAGCCGGCGCCACTTCCTCGAGGTGATGGGGGCAGCGGCGGGGCTCGCCGGGCTCGCCGCCTGCAAGCCACCGCGGGAGAAGGTGGTCTCCTTCGTCCGGGCCCCGCCCGACGTGGCCCCGTCGACCCCCAGTGCCTACGCCACCGCGATGAGCCGAGGGGGGTACGCCCTGGGCGTCGTGGTGACGAGCTGGGAGGGGCGCCCCACCAAGATCGAGGGGAACCGCGAGCACCCCGCGAGCCTCGGGGGGACCGACGCCCTCCTCCAGGCCGAGGTGCTCGAGCTCTACGACCCCGCCCGCACGCGCGGATTCGTCCGGGGCGGGCGCCACCTGAGCCGGCTCTCGCTCCTCGAGGAGCTGTCCTTGCTCTCCCGCGGGCACGAAGGCGACCAGGGCGCAAGGCTCCGCTTCTTGGTCGAACCCTCGAGCTCGCCCACCCTGGGGGAGCTCCGCCGGCGCATCCTCGGGCGCTTTCCCAAGGCCCGCTTCTGCGCCTGGGCCCCGCTCGGGGAGGAGCAGTCGCGGGCCGGCGCGGCCCTCTCCTTCGGCCGGGTCCTCGACGTCTGCTGGTCCCTCGGAGAAGCGGACGTCATCCTCGCGCTCGACGCCGACCTCTTGGGCCGCGACGGCGAACCGCTCCGCCAGGCGCGCGAGTACGCCTCGCGGCGTGTCGATCCGGACCGCCTCAACCGGCTGTACGTGGCGGAGGCGAGCTACTCCATCACCGGGGGGGTGGCCGACCACCGCTTCAGGATGCGCTCCGTCGAGGTCCTGGCCTTCGCGCGGGCGCTCGCCGCGGAGCTCTCCTCCCGCCACGGCCTTTCGGCCCTCGCACCCCTGGGCGCGCCGGCGAAGGGGGAGCTTCAGAGGGCGGTGGCCGCGGTGGCGAAGGACCTCTCCCGCTCCCGCGGGCGCTCGCTCGTGGCGGTGGGGCCGAGGCAGCCCCCCGAGGTCCACGCCCTGGCCGCGGCGATGAACGAGGCCCTGGGGAACCCGGGACGCACCCTGAGCTACCGCCCCCCGGCGCTCCTCGACCCGGACGACGGGCCCGCCTCCCTGGCCCGGCTCGTCGAGGAGCTCGGGCAGGGTGCGGTGGACACCCTCGTGGTCACCGCCTGGAACCCGCTCTACACCGCGCCCGCCGACCTCGATCTCCGCCGGGCCTTCGGGGCCGCGAAGGAGCGCATCGTGCTCTCGCTCCGCCCGAACGAGACCTGGGCCGCTGCCACCTGGCGGGTGGCGGCCTCGCACCCCCTCGAGGCCTGGGGAGACCTAAGGTCGCGGGACGGGACGGCCACCATCGTCCAGCCGCTCATCTCGCCCCTCGCGCAGACGGTTTCCGAGGTGGAGCTCTTGGCCGGTTTCTTGGACCAGGGCGACCTAGGGGACCACGCCCTAGTGAAGAACCGCTGGCGGGCGGTCGTGGGCGAGGCCGCGCTCGACCGGGCCTTCGACGGCTGGCTCGCCCAGGGGCTCGTCCCGGGGAGCGGCGCGGCCGGGGAGCGACCCTCGGTCGACCTCCCGAAGGTCGCCGCGGCGCTCGAGGCGACGAAGGCCGCGCCCGCGGGCATCGAGGTCGAGTTCGTCGCCGACTACAAGGTCCTGGACGGCCGCTACCTGGAGAACGCCTGGCTCGCGGAGTTCCCCCACCCCATCACCAAGCTCACCTGGGACAACGCCGCCTATCTCTCTCCCGCCACCGCCGAGCGGCTCAAGTTGCGCGACCGGGACGAGATCAAGATCACCCTCGACGGCCGGAGCGTCGTCGCCGGGGCGATGGTGGTCCCCGGCCACGCCGACGATGCGATCACCCTGCCGCTCGGCTACGGGCAGGCGGGGGCGGGGGAGGTGGGGAAGGGCTCGGGCTTCGACGCCTTCGCCCTGCGGACGGGCTCCCACCCCTACTTCGCCCTGGGCGCCGAGATCCGGCGGACGGGCGGCCGGGTCGACCTGGTGACCACCCAGGAGCACTTCTCCATGGAGGGGAGGGCGATCGCGCTCGCCCTCGACGCCCCCGACCTCGCCGGGGCTCGCGCCGAGCTCGACGAGCATCGCGGCGCCGCGCCCACCGTCCTTTCGCCGGTCGACTACTCGCAGCAGGAGTACCGCTGGGGCATGGCCATCGACCTCTCCCGCTGCATCGGCTGCGGGGCCTGCACCATCGCCTGCCAGGCGGAGAACAACATCCCCACGGTGGGCAAGGCCCAGGTGGCCCGGAGCCGCGAGATGCACTGGCTCCGGGTCGATCGCTACTTCGAGGGAGACCTGGCCGAGCCCCGCTCGGTCTCCCAACCGCTCGCCTGCGTCCATTGCGAGGCGGCTCCCTGCGAGTACGTCTGCCCGGTGAACGCCACGGTGCACTCGGAGGAGGGGCTGAACGAGATGGTCTACAACCGGTGTGTCGGGACCCGGTACTGCTCGAACAACTGCCCATATAAGGTCCGCCGCTTCAACTTCTTCGACTACCACCAGCGGATGGGGCCGACCCTGCGGATGCTCGAGAACCCCGACGTCACCGTCCGCTCCCGGGGGGTGATGGAGAAGTGCACCTACTGCACCCAGCGGATCGAGCGAGCGCGGATCCTGGACCGCGGCCAGGGCAAGAAGATTGGAGGGGACGAGGTGGTCTCGGCCTGCCAGCAGGCCTGCCCCACCGAGGCGATCGTCTTCGGGAACCTGGCCGATCCCGAGTCGGCGGTCTCCCGCCGCCACCGGGACGAGCGAAGGTACGACCTGCTCCACGAGCTCGGCACCCGCCCGCGCACCGCCTATCTGGTCCGGCTCCGTAACCCCAACCCCGAGCTCTCATGAGCACCGTCCCCGAGACCCTCCCCGGGATCGATCCTCTCGAGGCTGCCCCGGTCCTGGTGGGGCGACCCGACGACCGGGCCCTGACCGAGAGCCTCCTGCGGCCGGTGCTCGAGCCCACCCGCAAGGGCTTCTTGGCCCTCCTCGGGCTCCTCGCCCTGGGCGTGCTCCTCTGGCTCGTCTGCCTCTACGAGGTGCTCTTCAAGGGGATCGGGGTGTGGGGCAACAACATCCCCGTCGCCTGGGCCTACGACATCACCAACTTCGTCTGGTGGATCGGAATCGGCCACGCCGGGACGCTCATCAGCGCCATCCTCCTCCTCTTCCAGCAGAGGTGGCGCACCTCCATCAACCGGTTCGCCGAGGCCATGACCCTGTTCGCGGTGGCCATGGCCGGCATGTACCCCATCATCCACCTGGGGCGACCCTGGCTCTTCTGGTGGCTCATCCCCTATCCGTCGGTGAACCGGATCTGGCCCAACTTCAAGAGCGCGCTCCCCTGGGACGTGTTCGCGATCACCACCTACGCCACCACCTCGCTGCTCTTCTGGTACTTGGGTCTCATCCCCGACCTCGCCACCGCCCGCGACGCCGCGAAGGACCGGGTCCGTCGGGTGGTCTACGGGATCCTGTCCTTCGGCTGGCGCGGCTCGGCCCGGCACTGGCAGCACTGGCGCATCGGCTACCTCCTCCTCGCCGGCCTCTCCACCCCGCTCGTGCTCTCGGTCCACACCGTCGTCTCCTTCGACTTCGCCATCGCGCAGCTGCCCGGCTGGCACACCACCATCTTCCCCCCCTACTTCGTGGCCGGGGCGATCTTCAGCGGCTTCGCCATGGTGCTGACCCTCATGATCCCGGCCCGCAAGGTGTTCGGGTTCGAGCACGTCGTCACCCCGCGCCACCTCGACAACATGGCCAAGGTGACCCTGGCCACGGGCCTCATGGTCTCCTACGGCTACGCGATGGAGTGGTTCATCGCCTGGTACTCCGGCAACCCCACCGAGCTCTTCGCCTTCGTGAACCGGGCCACCGGGCACTACCAGATGGTCTACGCCCTGCAGATCTTCTGCAACGTGGTGGCGCCCCAGGCCCTGTGGATCCCCAGGGTGCGCCGAAACGTCCTCGCCCTCTTCCTCATCGCGGTCCTGGTGAACTTCGGGATGTGGGCGGAGCGCTTCGTCATCATCGCCGTCTCGCTCACCCGGGACTTCATCCCCTCTTCCTGGGCCAACTACGCCCCGACCTGGGTGGACTGGGGCACGCTCATCGGCTCGATCTGCACCTTCGGGCTCCTCTTCCTCCTGTTCCTGCGCTTCATCCCGGCGATTCCCATGTCGGAGGTGAAGGAGCTCCGCCGGGAGCTGGAGCACGAGGACCACCACGCCGCGGCCCAGGCCCTTCGGGGGAAGCCATGACCTACGTCCTGGGTCAGTTCCCGGGCGACCGCGCCCTCCTCGAGGCGGCTCGGACCCTCCGCGCCGAGGGGCACGAGAACCTGGACCTGCACACCCCTTACCCGATCCCGGGGGCGGAGGAGGCCCTGGGGCTTCGGCGCTCGACCGTGCCCATCGTGGCCCTCATCGGCGGGGTGACCGGGGCGGTCCTCGGGTACTTGCTCCAGTGGTACACGGTGGGCTTCGACTGGCCGCTCAACGTCGGAAACCGGCCTCCTCACAGCCCCCCGGCCTTCATCCCGGTCACCTTCGAGGGGGGGGTACTCATCGCCGTCCTCTCCATCTTCTTCGGCCTCTTGTTCGCGTATTTCCGCTTCCCGCGGGTCGACCACCCGGTCTTCGAGGTGGAGGAGTTCCGCTCGGCGAGCATCGACGGGCTGTGGCTCTCGGCCCTGGTCCGGCCGGAGGACGAGGAGGGAGTGGCCGAGGCGCTGAGGCGCCTCGGGGCGACGAACGTATCCTTGGTGGCGGCGGAGAGGGAGGGGACGTGACCTTCTCCCGCCGGCTCTCGCTCCTATTGCCCGCGCTCTCGCTCTGCGCCTGCCCGAGGCTCGATCCCATGCAGCGGCAGCCCAAGGTGAAGGCCTACGAAGAGAGCCCCTACTACGAGGACGGCCTCGCCATGCGGAGCCCTCCCGAGGGGACGGTCCCCTATCACAACCTCCTCGATCCGGCGGTGGAGACGGGCCTCGGCCCCGACCAAAAGCCCCTCGCCCTCTCGCCCGTGCCCTTCGACGACGCCCTCCTCGCCCTGGGGAGGGCGCGTTTCGAGGTGACCTGCGCGGCCTGCCACGGGGTCCTGGGCGACGGCCAAAGCCAGGTGGCGCTCAACATGTCGCTCCGCCGGCCCCCCTCGCTCCACCTCTACCGGGACCGTCCCGACGGGTACCTCTACCAGGTGATCACCGAGGGCTACGGGCTCATGCCCTCCTACGCGCGCGTCCTCTCGGTGCGCGACCGCTGGGCGGTGGTCGCCTACGTGCGCGCCCTGCAGCTCAGCCAGTACGCCAAGGTCGAGGAGCTGCCGCCCGAGCTTCGGGAGCGGCTCGAGGGGGAAAAGCCATGACGCCTCTCGCGGCGCCCTACCAGGGAGGCCGCCGCCTCGCCCTCCTTTCCGCCCTCTCGGGCGGGGCCGGCCTCGTCGTCCTCGCCCTGGGAGGGCTGGCGTTCGATGGGCGCCGGGCGCTGTACGCGTACCTCGTGGCCTTCACCTACTGGCTCGGCATCGCGGTCGGGGCGCTCATCCTCCTCAGCGCCTTTCACGCCTCGAACGCGCGCTGGCCGGTGGTGCTGCGGCGGTTCGTGGAGCACGTCCCGGCGGTGATCCCGCTCTTCGTGGTCCTGTTCCTCCCCATCCTCTTCGGGCGGCACGAGCTCTTCCCCTGGACCCTCCCCGAATCGCTCGAGGGCGAGCTCCGACATCTGGTGGAGCACAAGCGGCCCTACCTGAACCTGCCGTTCTTCGTGGTGCGGGCCGCGTTCTACTTCGCGAGCTGGGTGGGGGTGGCCGAGCTCCTCAGGCGTTGGTCCCTGCGCCAGGACGCCTCCGGCGGGATCACCCTCACCCGCTGGCAGCGCCGGCTCGGGGCCGGGTCGTTGCCCCTGCTCGCCCTGACCCTCTCGTTCGCCGCCTTCGACTGGATCATGTCGGTCGACCCGCGCTTCTACTCCACCATCTTCGGGGTGTACTGGTTCTCGGGGAGCTTCCTCGCCACCTTCGCGGTGGTGATCATCGCCGCCGCGCTCACCCAGAAGGACCCGACCCAGTTCGGGTCGCAGATGAGCGCGGAGCACTTCCACTCGCTGGGGAAGTTCCTGCTCGCGTTCACCGCCTTCTGGGCCTACATCGCCTTCTCCCAGCTCCTGCTCATCTGGATCGCCAACGTGCCCGAGGAGGTGCCCTGGCTCGCCCTGCGGATCCAAGGCGGCTGGCTCTACGTGGGCCTCTTCCTCGTAGTGTTCCAGTTCCTGGTCCCCTTCTTCCTCCTCCTCTCCCGCGACTTGAAGCGGAACCCGCGGACCCTCGCTTGGGTTTCGGGCTGGGTGCTCCTCGCGCACTTCGTGGACATGTATTGGCTCGTGATGCCGCACCTGGACCGCGCCGGCCCGCGCCCGAGCCTCTTCGACCTCGCCGCCTTCGTCGGGGTGGGGGGAGTGACGGTCGCCTTCGCGCTCCTGCGGATGCGCGGGTGGGCGGCGGTGCCGGTGAAGGACCCGTACCTTCCAGAGTCGTTGAGGTACCTGCCGCCATGAGCGCCGTTCATCCCTCCCCTTCCTCCGCGCACGGCGTTCGGTCGGAGGAGGACCAGGTCCCGGTGGTGAGGATCCTCCTCGTCGGGCTGGGGGCTCTCCTCGTCTTCTTCCTGGGCTCGGTCGCCGCCGTCGGCTACCTGCGGGCTCGCCAGCAGGAGCGCGGTCCCATCGCCATCCCCGAGGAGGTGGGCGAGAGCAAGATCGGGCTCGTCGAGCAGCAGATCTTCGACCTTGCGGTCCGGGGGGAGCGGGCCCAGGAGAAGAAGCGGGAGCGGCTCGGCTCGACCGGCTGGGTCGACAAGAAGGCGGGGGTGGCCCACATCCCCATCGCGGAGGCCATGCGGCTCGTGGCGAGGGGGGTGAGGTCGGCAATTCCCGCGGGCGGCGAATCCACGAGCGGGGGCCAGCCGTGACCTTCCCCCGGGCAGGCGGCCTCCTTCTCTTGCCGCTCCTCTTCGCGGGGCTCTTCTTGGCCCTCCCGGCGGAAGCCCAGTTCTGGCGCCACCGGGAGCTCTCCGGGCCACCGGCCGACGTCGTCCCGGTGCAGCTCGAGGAGGTGCGGATCGACGAGAAGCTCGGAGCTCCCCTGCCCCTCGACACGGTCCTCACCGACTGGCGTGGGCGTAGCTTCACGCTCCGGCAGGCGTTCGACGGGAAGCGGCCGGTGATCCTCTCGCTCGTCTACTACGACTGCCCCATGCTCTGCGGGCTCATCCTCACCGGGATGGCGAAGAGCATGCGGCAGAACGGGCTCGCCCTCGGCAAGGACTTCGAGGCGGTCACCCTCTCCTTCGATCCGGCGGAGCGGCCCGCCCTGGCGGCGGAGCGGCGGCGCGGGTACCTGCAGTCCCTGGGGCTCTCGGATGAGGGGGAGGACTGGCCGTTCCTCGTGGGGACGGCCGAGGCCACCAAGAAGGTGGCCGACGCCGTGGGCTTCTCCTACCGCTACGACGCGGCCACGGGCGAGTGGGCCCACATGGCGGCCATCTTCGTCCTCACCCCGGAGGGAGCAGTCTCCCGCTACCTCTACGGCATCGAGTTTCCCCCCAAGGACCTGAGGCTCTCCCTGGTCGAGGCGGCGCGGGGGCGGGTGGGGACGAGCCTCGACCGGTTCCTCCTCACCTGCTATCGCTACGACC
>Ga0335071_10000141_pt1 | contig 84344 bp, 80 predicted proteins | sample Lox_Sample_15_FD_206724 | JGI IMG/M metagenome (GOLD analysis project Ga0335071, IMG submission 206724) | Soil microbial communities from Loxahatchee National Wildlife Refuge, Florida, United States - Lox_Sample_1.5 | ecosystem: Environmental > Terrestrial > Soil > Wetlands | place: USA... | reverse complement strand
TCGACTCAGATCCTTTCAAACAAGACATCGTCAGAACGTAACGAAGAAACACCGTTTTAGGACAACCCGCATTCGATCCATTTCACTCTGTCGCGGTAGTTGCAACTGTTCGTGCTCCCGCGACTTGTCGAGTTTAGTGTGCCGGGTGGCTCAACGCCGGCGGTCGAGTCACATGGACATGAGTGGGTGATACCGCAGGCGGTGCCTCAGCAGTACTCGCGCTCGGACCAGCCGCGCCTTCGCGGCGGCTACGGTCATTCCCAAGGCCTCTGCAGCATCGATCAGGCTGTTTTCCTCGCCGTAATAGAGATCCATTAATGGACGGAATCCAGCGGGGAGTTTGCTGGTCTCAGCTGAGAGCATCCGGTTTCTCTGAACCTTGCAGTAGATTTGCTCGGGATTTGGACTGGGATCAGCAACCTCAGGTAGGTCAAGAATCTCGCCTTCCTTTCCGACCACTCCCCCGCATCCTTGCACGCAGTACTTTCGCTTCCGCAGAAGCATTAACGATGTGTTGATTGCGATTTGTGTGATCCAGGTCTGGAAGCTGCAACTGCCGCGAAAGCTCTTCAGGTGCTTGTACGCGCGCATCACAGTTTCCTGAAACATGTCCTCAGTGTCTTCGTGGTTCTTGACAATCCGAGCGATCCTTCCCCAAACGCATCGGCTATACCGGTTACAGAGGTCAACAAATGCTTGCTGATCTCCATCTTGTGCTTTAGAGAGCAACTCCGCTTCGGTTGCATTGCAGTCCTCTTTACCTTGGCCGAAACCCTTCGTTGATCGATTACGAGATGGAACGGGTCGTCTTGAATCTGGTTGATACCGACGAGTTGTATCTGCCGCCACGGAAGAATGCGGGGGATTGCACAATAAAATCGAGCTCATTTGTCGCCTCCTCAATTCTGTGGAGCAATTCGCTCCAGCCCTTACCCGATTCAGTTTGGGGAAATCGTGATAGGCAGCATCTTTCGCCGCTGCCCCGAATCTGCCATGAGTCTGCGACGACTCCGCATCCAGCCACAACGGCAATTCGTGGGAGCGCTGACCCAGTAAATTGTGGGGGTTGTATTCTGTACTTCCCGAGCGGGAAGCAATCCTACTTCTGGAGGAACTGTCAATCGTCTAGTGGCGCGAGGGCTCGATGTGCTTTCGTCCGTAGAGTTGGGCATCAATCGACCAAACACCAGGACCGATCATTGCCAAGGTCGCACCTGAGCCTGCAAGCAAGATTGCGATGAGGGGATTCTCCCCTCCCGCAACAACAATCAAGATCTCGACAACAGCAATCGCGATGCCGGCGAGTGGTGTCCACAATCCGAAGATCAGGAGTAATCCCGCAGAAGCTGCCATCAGATGCGGAAGGCTCGACGCGAGGCTCGTCGATTCTGGTAGATGCACGCCCGCTAAATAGAAGAGAATCGTGCTTGTCAGGCCCCGCTGCACCAGAAGTCCGAATCCCGGCCAACCCTCTGCGAATGTAGAAAAAAGACGTTGCAGGGTATTCTCCTCAGCTGATGCTAGGAGATACCTGAAGAACTCGAAACCGCCAAAAGTAGGATTTGAGACTCCTACTTGTGCCGAATCTCCAGATCGATGATGCCCCGTTTCAGGCCAATCGTGACAGCATGAGCCCGATCATTTGCGTCAAGCTTCGAGAGGATGTTCGTAATATGGCTCTTGACAGTTGTTTCTCCGATTGAAAGTTTGTCGGCGATTTGCTTATTGGAATGCCCGGAAGCGATCAAGCGAAGCACATCAATTTCGCGCGAACTTAGCCCATCATCGGCGGCGTGCTCAGCCAGCTCCGATGCAATTTCGGGTGGGATTCGCTTGTGTCCGGCATGGACACTTCGGATCGCATCCAAAAGTTCCCTGCCGACATGCCCCTTTAATATGTAGCCACGGGCGCCGGCCTTGATCGCTCTCAGCACCTGAACATCACCGGAATAAGTCGAGAGAACGATGATTTTCGCGTTCGGGAACTCGTTTCTGATTTCGCTGATGGCTTCGGTGCCGTTCAGATTCGGCATTTGCAGATCCATCAGAGTCACGTCTGGGCGATGCAACCGGAACTTCTCGATTGCCTCTTCGCCATTCGACGCCTCTGCGACCAGTTCCATATCTGATTCAGCATTGACCAAAACTGCGATCCCCTCGCGCAACAGGGGATGGTCGTCGACAGTAAGGATTCGAATCAAACCCGGAGCGCTGCTCATGATTGCCTCCTTGGGCGGAACAACCCGAGTCGCCGTTGTCTCTGCGACCGATCATAACCGACAGATCCAGGGATCGTTAATCGGACTTCAGTACCCGCTCCCGCTTCACTCCAGAATTCCAGTTGAGCTCCAATTCCTCGTGCCCGCTCATGAACACCTGGTATCCCCCAATGACCGGCACGCCCGCCCTCTTTTAGTACTTTGGGTTCGATACCTTTTCCATCGTCACGAACGATCAGACTGAAGAGTTCTCTACCGTATCGTATCTCGACTTCGATCGCATGGGCACTTGCATGTCGGAAGGCGTTCAGGAGAAGCTCTCGAGTGATGCGTATGATCTCCTCTCTAATGATTGGGGACAACCCGCGGCGTTCGCCTTCCTCGATGACCTTGAAGCTCGGTGTGCCGTCCTGATCTTGTTGAGAGGAGGCAAACTCCTGGCCGATTGCAATCAACATTTGATCAAGCTGGTTTTCCCCGAACAATCCGGTACGAAGCTCTTGAATCGATTGACGGCCTTCGTCCAGCGCCTGCTCCGCTCGAATTAAAGCGCTGTCAAGCTGTTGCACGGCTTCCTCGGGCTGACCGGGGAGCAAGTTGCGAACCGCATGGAAGCGGTATAACAGCCCATGAAAACTCTGCAACAACGTGTCGTGAAGATCCCTGGCGATTCTCGTTCGCTCGCTGATCTTGGCCTCAAGTCCGATTGTTACCTCCTGCCGAACCTGCCGAAGCTTGAAGCGATAGGCAAGCCACAACAAAGCCAACACTGCGATCGCGCAAAGGGCAAGGAACCAGTTCGTCTGGTAGTAGGCAGGAGCTACCGAAAATCCGAGCGTGTCACCCTGTTCGTTCCAGACCCCGCTGTTGTTGCATGCGATTACACGAAACTGGTAATGACGTGGAGGAAGGTTCGAATACTGCACCTTGTGGTCATTGACCACCTCTCTCCAGTCACGATCCTGCCCCTCCAGTTTGTACTTGAAATGCACTTTCTCCGGTGAGACGAGACTGAGAGCGGTGTAATCGATCGTCAGATCGTGTGTTAGCGCAGGCAGTTGAACTTCCGATGCGGCGTTGCCAAATGCGTTCTGCCAATCGGTCTTTCCGTCTGCAATGATTTGCTCAATGTGCACCGGCGGCGGAAGCTTATTGAAAGCAAGATGATGGGGATCTACGACCTGGACCCCAACACCGGTCAGGAACCATATCTTTCCGTCGGATGACCCGGTGACGCGAGGTCCAAAGGTACTGGCCGCACTCGAACGTAGCTTAATACCGTCCGCGGCGTCCCATACCGTTGTTTGAATCGTACGCCTCGGATCGGCAATCCAGGCATCAAGTTCGCTTCGGGCGATACGCACCAGGCCGCAGCCGGTATACAACCAAAAAGAATGATCGTCGTCCTCCATTGTCCAGTGAACGGTGTTGCACGGCAAACCATTCCTGGTTGTGAGCGTGGCGATGCGTCCGTCCTTGATGCGGCTAAGTCCCCCATCCTGAGTTGAGGCCCATAGGGCCCCATCCCGATCTAACTCAAGATCCGCAACATGGCCTCCACCCAGCCCATCGGCGGCCGTGTACGTCGCGCGGACCTTGCCATTCCTGAAATACTCAACGCCACCGCCACTCCAGAATCCAAGCCACACTCCCCCTTTCTCTCGCCCGGACAATAGAACCTCAGCGTTTTCGCGCCGTCCCAGTCGTGGCCACGGGATCTTCTCGACTACGCGCCCGTCCAGAAGGTGCCATAAACTCTCATGCCCTGAAATCCAGAGATTTCCCGCATTGTCTCCCGTTATGAAGTGCAGTAAATGCTTCTGCCTGCTGGCGAGGGCATTGATCGCGACAAACCTACCTTCTTTGAGATAAGCCAAGCCGTAATCGGTGGCTACCCAGACTCGCCCCCCGGCGTCCTGATACAGGGCCTGGACCTCATCGTCCGGAAGCCCACTTGATTTGCGGAAAATGCTGGTCTGTCCTCTCTTCAACCGAGTCAATCCATCATGAGCGCCAATCCAGATGCTCCCATCACTGGCCGCCAGAACGGACTGACTGGCATCGCTGGACAGTCCTTGCTGCGCGGAAACTGTGGTCACTGGGAGCTCTCGAAACCGGTCAAGTCCTGCGGTGGTTGCAACCCAGATATCGCCTTCATGGTCTTCGAAGAGACCGAGGACAACGTCGCCCGACAGGCCGTTGGATTGCGTGAATATGTCCACCCTACCGTTATGCAGATGGATAATCCCTTTTTCCACGGTTCCGATCCAGAGGCCGCCGTCACGGTCACGGAGCAGCTTGTTGGCATCGACGTCATGATCATTCAGGACTCTCGAGTTGCCAGCCTCGAGAATTGGGTACGGTTCGGATTTGTTGCCGACGAGGCGCATGAGCCCCCCTCCGTACACAGCAAATAGCGGCCGTCCGTCTTCGGAATTGGAAAGAGCGCTGACTTCAACCGGTGTTGTCGCATAGCGTTTCGGAGGACCAGGACTCCATTGCCAAAGCCCGGATTGTGCAAGAACCCAGAGAGTGCCGGATTTGTCCACATGCAGCCCTGGAACGGCAATCCCGAAGGCGCCATCTCTTCCATAACATTGCGTGCGGCCGTTTCGAATGGCACAAAGCAGTCCGGTGGGACCGGCATTAGGGCTAAAGAGTGCGCCAACCCACACCGTGCCATCACGGTCCTCGACCAGTGATTCCACGAACCGCGGACCGACCTCTGGGTATCGGGTTAGCGTCCGGCCATTCCAGGATGCAAGGCCGGCCATAGTGCCAATCCAAAGGGTGCCGTCGCGGGCGCCTAGTAATGAGTTGATGTTCTGATCAGGCAGTTGCTGGCCCGCGGGTGGCTCCCAGTGAATGCTGCGGACACCATCGAAGCGAAACAACCCGAATTCCGTGCCGAGCCAGAGGTATCCATCAGTAGTCTGGGCAATCGCATAGATATTGCCTCGGAAGAAACCGTCCCGTGCAGTCCACGCGGTGTGCGCGTATTGACTTACATCGAGGGAGGAGTTTAGTGCGAAAGAACTGATAGAGCCCCAGAGCAAAGCGGCGAGGCCAATCGCGGCTAAGTGTCGTTTAAGTCTCACGTGGCTCTAGATAGTACCAAACCGGCGTGCCGTCAGAAAACCCGGTTTCCTTGGCTGGTTCGCGAATGATTCTGTTGCGAATGCTCCAATCGTCCCCGTGCTACGGCGACTCAATTCCTTAGGCCGGTGGACGCAGATTAACCGCCTGCAACCCGCATCGACTCAGGCTCTGTGGTGGATTCTGGTGCTTGTTCGACTCGATGCCGTAGCCAACATCGACATTCTTGTGAATGCTGGCAGGAACCGCCTTAATTAACCTCTTCGCGCCTATAGCTGACCCGCAAATCCTACGGAAGTATGAGCGCTTCCGGTGCGGCAAGTACAACCCGGCACCCCCACTATATTCCGAAACCATAATCGCCAGAAATTACGTTGTGCTCGGACGCAGATCGTCGCAAACTCACCAGCATAAGAAAACGCGCCTCCGACGTTGACATTCGGACGGCGCGATGGGCTCGAAGATCACTTTCAAAGCGGCGCAGACTTTCCCCGACAGATCGAAACTCGAAGAACAAAGGACCAGGATCGGAAACGCGGCTCTGGGAACTGCTTTCAAGTCATCTTCGAGAAACGTGCAATTTTGCATTAACGGAACAGGGCACAAGACTGATGTATGCCAGAGGTTCAAACCACAAATCCAAAGACTAGCAGGAGAATTCAAATGAACAGCGAGATCACGATCCATCCGAAGTTGCAGCATTGTGGGCTGACCACGGGGAACCTGGACGCCATGCTTGAGTGGTATGGCAAAGTGCTTGGCATGACCGTGAACAAGCGCGTGACGGCGCCTGCAGGAACGCCATTCAAGACGGTAGCATTTGCCAGCAACGATGAGTGCAACCACCGTCTTTCCTTTTTTGAGACACCCGGCCTCGAGAGCGATGGTGACAGAGACCATCACGCGCGGGTGCAACACATCGCTTTCGAATACCTGACGCTCGACGATCTGCTTGGCACCTATCTCCGGCTCAAGAAACTCGGCATCCCGCTGCTTTGGGCTGCAGACCAGTTCATTCAGACGGCTGTCTATTATTCGGATCCTGACGGGAACATCATCGAGCTCAACGTCAACAATTTTCCCAGCGATTGGACGGTCACGGAGCAGCTGAAGAGTCTGCCATCTCGCCTACACATGAATGTCGATCCTGAGAAGCTGATCGCGGCACGTAAGTCCGGTGCGTCGCCTTGGGAAGTGCACGAGCGTGCCGTCGCCGGGGAGTTCACTCCGGCCGATTCGTACCAGTTGCATACAACTCGCTGGTAAGTGGCTTATGGAGGCAGGCAATCAGATGAAATCCAGTGCTACAACTGCGGCGCGCATGGTCCTCGGGCTGGTGTTCTTGGGATTCGGCTTGAATGGGCTTCTGCATCTGTTCCCGTTGCCGCCAGCCCAAGGCGCAGCTGCGGTGTTTATCAATGGGTTGATCGCCAGCCGGTATTTCTTTCCGCTGCTGTTCGCAATCTATGTGTTCACCGGTACAGCACTCCTGATCGACCGTTTTGTGCCGCTCTCGCTGACTGTGCTGGCGCCGGTCATTGTGAACGTTGCCGTAATGCACCTGTTCGTTCCTTCATCTCGTGCGGAACTTGGCCTTGCTGCACTCGTCACAGGGCTCGAAATCTATCTCGCCTGGTCCTACCGCGCAGCTTTCCGGCCGCTGCTTCGCTCGCACGATGAATTCGCGTTGTTCGATGCTCGTGGAATCGAGGAGAACCCCCAATGACCGGAAGCAGGCCTTACTCAGAACTGAAGTACCGCGACGTCAAAGGCAGCCGAATGGCCTACATCGACGAGGGTGCCGGCGATGCAATCGTATTCCAGCACGGGCAGCCAACCTCTTCGTATGTATGGCGGAACGTCTTGCCGCATCTGGAAGGAATGGGTCGGCTCATTGCCTGCGACCTCATCGGTATGGGCGGATCCGACAAGCTCGACCCGAACCTCGGGCCGGCCCGCTATCATCTCGCAACATTCAGGAACTATCTATTCGACTTGTGGGATCAGCTGGATCTCGGAGATCGCATCGTGCTTGTCCTCGACGACTGGGGCGCTGTCCTCGGATTTGATTGGGCCCGAAACAACAGTCACCGTATTCAGGGGATCGTACACATGGAAGCCATCGCCGCCCCGCTGGATTGGTCAGATCTTCCCGATTATGCGCACCCCCTGTTCGAAGCTCTCCGCTCACCCGCAGGCGAGCGAATGGTAATGGAAGAGAACATATTCATCGAGAAGATTTTGCCTCAGGCCGTCATGCGGCAATTCACCGAGGATGAGTTGAACGTTTACCGGAAACCCTTCCGAAACGCCGGTGAAGATCGCAGGGCGATGTTGTCATGGCCTCGCAGCCTTCCAATCGGTGGTATGCCCACAGATGTGCACCAGGTTGTCAGCAAAAATGAAAGCTGGTTGGCGCAAAGCGATCTTCCGAAGTTGTTTATCAATGGCGAGCCCGGCACGCTGGCACGTGGCCGCTTGCGCGAGATCATACGGCGCTGGCCTAACCAAGCCGAAGTCACTGTGCAAGGTCGCAAGCTGTTGCAGGAGGATAGCCCCGACGAGATCGGGGCCGCCATTGCAGCTTTCGTTCAAAGACTGAGAAAGCCTCTTGTGCGGGCGACATTCGTATCGCAACTAACTCAATGACTTCCCCGGGCTTCACAATGCTGTTCGAAGACATTCAAGAACAAGACTACAAATGCGGCGGATCCCATGGACGGCGTTACAGATACTCTCTTTATCGCTGATCTCGCGGCAATCGGTTACGGTCGGGCATTTTAGGGGTTATGAGCGCTGGTGAAAGGTTTCTCGATGCTGAATCCAATTGAATTCTTCGGCGAGATCAGCTTGTTTGGTGTTCGTGCCCTGCGGGATACCTTCAGCCCGCCATTTGAGGCCAACCAGGTGCGATTGCAAATGAATGACGTTGGAGTCAGGTCTCTCCCTCTGGTTCTTGCCTCCGGCTTTGCGCTGGGCATGGTGATGAGCTTGCACACTCGGGGAACTCTCGTAACTTTTGGCGCGACTGCACTGATTCCCAGCGTGCAAGCGATGGCATTCTTTGTTGAGATCGGCCCTCTTGTTGCAGCGCTGCTACTAGCCGGCAGAGTTGGCGCCGGGATAGGCGCAGTCATAGCGAATATGCGAGTCACCGAACAAATCGACGGTATCGAGTCCTTGTCCGTTGACTCATTCAAGTTCTTGGTCGTTCCTCGTGTCCTCGCCTGTGTGCTGATGCTGCCGCTGTTGACTCTCTTTATGGATTTTGCGGGCCTGATGGGCGGATATGTCGCAGAGTTTGCAGCTTCACACTTGTCCGTGTCTCTTTATCTTTCGCGCGCCTTCACGTACGTCGAATGGCCAAATTTCATCGCACCCGTGATTAAGACATCCGTATTTGGGTTCATCATCGGAACAGCTTCATCCTATTTTGGCTACACGACAGATGATGGCGCGCAGGGCGTGGGACGTGCGGCTACGAACAGTGTTGTGATGTCTTCGCTTCTCATCATCCTGGCCGACGTAATTCTCGTGAAATGCATCCTCTTTGTCTTTCCAGAGAGCGCCCTATGACCGGCACACACGAACCAATCGTCGCGTTCGAACAGGTTTCGAAGGCATTTGGCGAGAAACAGGTTTTGCGCGATGTCTCATTTGGAGTTAAGGCGGGGGAGATTGTCTGCATACTGGGCCGGAGCGGAACAGGAAAGAGCGTGACGTTGAAGCTTTTGATTGCTCTTCAGCGCCCTGACCAAGGGAAGATTTGGATCGACAACGACGAGATCACTTCCCTGGATGCTGCGGGACTTTCCAGAGTGCGCCGCAAAATGGGCTTTCTATTTCAAGATGCTGCCTTATTCGACGATCTGACGGTTTACGAGAACCTGGCTTTGCCTCTCGCGCGCCTTACCGGTAAACCTCGCGGTGAAATCGACGTTGCGGTGCGGAATGTTCTACAGCAGGTTGGGTTGGCCTGTGACACGAAGAAAAAACCATCAGCACTATCGGGTGGCATGCGGAAGCGTGCCGGACTTGCACGCGCACTAATTCTGAATCCCAGAGTGTTGCTTGCCGACGAACCAAGCAGCGGGCTGGACCGGATTACGGCTTCGGAAATCGACGACCTATTGCTGCGGCAGCGAAATGAGAGCAATACGACGATTCTTGTCGTTACGCACGATGTCCACGGTGCAAGGAAGATTGGAGACAAGTTTGCGGTCCTCGACAAAGGCCGAATGATTGCATTTGGCACGGCCGGCGAAGTTGAAAGAAGTGAACACGAGATAGCGCGAAGACTGATATCGGAATGGTGACAGTCATGAATAGAAATCTTACCGTTGGTTTGTTTACATTGACGGGGCTTGCGCTGTTCACAGCCGGCCTCTTCATGATCGGCAACCGCCATGAGGCATTTGAGCGCCATTTGGTCCTTTATTCCGAGTTCTCCGATCTTTCAGGCATCGCGAAGGGTTCAAAGGTGCGCGTTGCCGGGATGGACGCAGGCCGAGTGTTGCAGATAGAAACTCCGAACTCCGCATCCTCGAGGTTCAGGGTGGAGATACAGGTCGATGACAGATTGCATCCCATCATCCGTAGAGACTCGGTGGTCACGATCGACACAGAAGGTATCGTGGGCAACACATACCTTTCTATCAGCCCTGGGAGCGCATCAGCGCCAGCCGTCGGTCCAGGGGACACACTATCCAGTAAAGAAGCGATTGAGCTCTCGGACTTGCTGAATAAGGCCGTAACCACAGTCGATGATCTTGACTCCACCATACACAACGTAAATGGTCAATTCACGACGCTCTCCGGCGGCCTTAATAGCGCAATTGGCCAGGCTCAGGGGACCCTGGCAAACGTAAACGATGTTGTACTTGGCCTAAAGTACGGAAAGGGTACCGCGGGCATGATTCTCACCGACCCGGACGTGGCCAATAATATTCGTCGTGCGATTGGTCACACAGAGCAAGCTGCAGCTAACTTGCAGATGACTTCGCAGCGGGTAGATAGCTTACTCGCGGAGGTTCAGTCCAGGGAATTTCCGAGAAAGGTCGATCAAACGCTGAACACTGTGAATGAGACGGTCTCCAGGCTCGACATGACAAGTGGTCAGGTAGAGCAACTTGTGTCGGACTTTTCGGCGCCGGATGAGCGCGGCGTCCCGGCGGCTGTCAACATGCGAGAATCCATATCTTCTGCAAATGCGGTGACTAGCAACCTCGCAGATGTCAGCGAAGCGCTTAAACACAATTTCCTATTGCGTGGGTTCTTCAAACAACGCGGTTTTTACAATTTAACGAATCTTTCCCCCACCCAATATAGAGATGACAAGGAATTTACCAATCCAAAGAGCCTGAGACTGTGGGTAAGCGCGGAGCGGATCTTCCGGCAGGGCAGCAACGGGCAAGAGGAACTCAGTGAGGCCGGCAAGGCATTTCTGGATGGCGCACTGTCACAGTACGGCGCTTCGATACTGGACGACCCCATGGTCGTCGAAGGGTATGCAAGTGGAGGCAGCGTCAGCCAGAACGTCGATCGTTCGCGCGAACGGGCAGTTGCTGTCCGACTTTACATCTGTGAGCGCTTCCATCTAGATACTCTCGGGGTCGGCGCCGTAGCGCTGGACGATCGGGCGCCCGATGGAACAGGAAAGGCAAGCTGGGATGGTATATCCGTCGTCCTTTTGCAACACCGAAAGGACTAACTCGGCAGCCGTTGCGAAGCGGACCAATGGGCAACTATCCCGCCGGCGTGAAAAGCAGATCCCAAACGGGAAGAGGAATTGTATGAGCATCGGGCTAAAGCGTGAGAACAGAAGAAATAGACTGGCGGAGCACACAGACTACGCAACTGCGGAACAATTCGAGAGCCTGTTTGAGTCAAAACGAGAACCCCTTCTACGCCTGGCTTTACTGCTCACTGCCAATTCGGAAAGAGCGGAACAAAATCTCGCACTTGCCCTGAGAGACTGCAGGCTGAACGGTTCAGTTTCGACAGACTGGATCTTTTTGTGGGCCCGTCGAGCCGTCATTAGAAACGCCATTCAGCAGGTCTACCGTCGAGAGTCGGTCTCGCATGCCCGAAATCCGAATAGCGATTGCCATTTTGACGGCTTGCAAGCAAATTCGACACAGAAAACACGCCGCATTGATGATCCATCGATCCTGAAAATGCCCGAATTCGAACGCCTCGTCTTTGTCATCACTGTTCTAGAGCACATTTCGATCCAAGATTGCGCCCTCCTCATGGGTCAATCGCCAAAGGAGGTCTGCGACGCACAGAAGCGGGCAATGGGCATCCCATCCTTCGCAAAACATGAATTCACTGTCTCATACAAGGATGGAGCGACAACGATGGATGAAACGTGCAGAGAACTCTTCGAGAACTGAGGCGACGATGGCAGTCTTCCCCTGCGGTTACAGCCTCATTGATTCAGTTTCGCCGGTCAGCTTTTCAGCACGTCTGCCCACTTTTTTGAGCAATTCTTCGAGTTGCTTTTGCTCGTGGGGCGAGAGCTCTTCAAAGACACGCTTCAGAAGCACGGTATGCATTTTGAACAGCGGAACGAACATGGCCCTACCCTTTTGGGTAAGCGCGACGGTTCGAACCCGCCGATCCGCCTCGCTCTCTTCTCGGCTGACGAGCCCCTTCTTATACAGTCGGTCCACCGCTACGCTGACCGATCCCGGATTGAGGTCGACTTTCGGGCCGATCGTGTTGACTGGCAAGGGGCCCTGGTGCAAGAGGACGCTAAGGACTCTGAAATCCGAATTCCCCAAGCCCCTGTCGAGTACGGGCGGAAGAAGGAAATTCGTGATAGCCTGGCGAGCCTTCAATAGGACGACCCAGGTGTGGATCGCTTCCGGTGCCTTGACTTTCTTCATAAAAATCTGAATCCCAAGTCAGTATAGTCTGCATCTATTATATCGACATCGATAGAATCAATATCGATGAAACATTGTCCAGGAGCTTGACCATGGCGACTTTGCTTTACATCAGCGTCAGTCCTCGCGGGAACTTCTCGATCTCCAGACAACTCGGAGACGCAGCCGTCAGAAGCTGGAAAGCGAAGAACCCGGAAGGGCGCGTAATCGAAAGGGATCTCGCAAAGACACCGCTCACGTTCGTTGACCTTGACTGGATTCAGGGCGCGTTTTCTCCGCCGGAAATCCGCAATGAGAACCATAAGAAGGCACTTGCTTTGTCGGATCAGTTGGTTGCGGAACTTCTCGACGCAGACGAAATCATCCTGGCGACCCCGATGTACAACTTCACCATTCCCGCAGCGCTCAAGGCCTGGTTTGATCACGTTGTGCGCGCCGGAAAGACGTTCCGCTACACCGCTTCGGGGAGGCCGGAAGGGTTAGTCGCCGATAAGAAGGTTCTTGCCATTATCGCCAGCGGCGGAAGCTACGGGGAGAACACGGGAACGACAGCACTTGACTACGAGGTCCCTTACCTCCGCTTCATCTTTGGATACATGGGCATTCGTGACGTGAGATTCGTTCAGGCGGGAGGGACGGGGCACGTCCAACAGGGCAAGATTTCCGCAGAAGCATTTTTATCGCCCTATTTGAACGAAATTGCGGCTGCGATCTGACCAGATCGTGACAGATTTCATCAATTCGAACCTTTACGGAAAGGAGATTTAAAATGAGATTCGCCTCCACAATCGCTCGGTATCTGCTGGGCGTCATCTTCCTCGTCTTCGGGCTAAATGGATTTCTCCATTTCATACCCACGCCACTGCCCCCAGGTGTCGCGGGCCAGTTCTTTATGGCCCTCGGTGTCTCCCACTACTTTGCGGTCGTTTTCCTGGTTCAACTGATTGCTGCTTTATTGCTGCTCGCAGGACGTTATGTTGCCCTGGCGCTCGCCATCATTGCACCGGTCGTAGTCAACATTTTGTGCTACCACGCATTTATGGCGCCTAGCGGCCTGCCCATGGCGTTAATTCTCTCGGTTTTGTGGCTGGTGGCGGTGGTCAATGTCCGTTCGGCCTATGCGGGCCTCTTCCAGAAATCCGGCTCACTCAGAACCTCTAAGGAGACCGCGTAAACCTTTAAAGGTTTGTCGCAGTCCCGAGAGTTTGACTGCGTGGTCAACAGATAGGAGCTGCACAGTGGCAATTCTATTCTCGCCCGTTCTATCGGCTCGGCAGAGCGCTAGTGGTGGGACATTCTCTGTCCGGGCCATCGACCTCAGCCGGCTTAGTGATTGGGGCTTGCCGGTTTTAGTGCTCGACCACTTTCGAGTCAGCGGCCGGCCGTTCCCGCCTCATCCACATGCCGGATTCGCAGCGGTCACCTATGTTTTTGAGGATTCTGAGACCGGCGTCCGCAGTCGCGACTCGATCGGCAACGACTTGGTTACAGGTCCGGGCGGCATCGTTTGGACAGAAGCCGGACGCGGTCTCCTTCATGAAGAAGTCCCTGCCGAAACCGGCCGCGAACTGCACGCTGTTCAGATCTTCGTCAATCTGAGCGCCAAGAATAAGCTCGTTGCCCCGCGATTGCTTCGCCTTGAAAGCACCGAGGTCCCCGAGTGGTGCAGCATCGCAGGCGATCGAATGCGCGCTCTCGTTGGATCGTTCAGCGGCGCCAAATCGCCACTTCTACCTTCGGAGCCGTTCAATCTATTTGACGCCAACGTCCAGGACGAAATCTCGTTCATCCTTCCGGAGGCTCATGCCGCAATGATCTATGTGCTTTCCGGCCAGGCACGTGTTTACACGGAAGATCACAACCAACTAAAGCTAGAAGGCGAACAAGCGGTCGCGGCCCGGGGCAGCGGTCGCGTTTCAGTTCACTCTCTTCGCCCCGCACACGTCCTCATTCTGATGGGAGCTCAGATTCGGGAACCCCGCTTCGAATACGGAGGCTTTATCATGAACGACCGCGCCCAGGCCGTGTCAGCCATTGAGCGCTTTCGCTCCGGACAAATGGGCCACCTCGAGCCGGCCAATTGAGGTTTCGCCGTCAGATGCCCGGCGTGTGTCAAAACGAGGAACATCTCTCGACACCCGGGGTAGATTCTCGCGCGTTGCATTCCGGTTCCCTTTTGAGGATCCCATTTGACAGTTTCAAACAGACGCTTTAAATACTGTTATATGAAAAGGATCACTAAAGTTCAGGCTGAACCTGATGAAACGAAGCAGAAACTCATCGAGGCGGCTGGAGAGGTGTTTGCCGACGTCGGGTTCGAAAACGCAACTGTGCGGGAGATCTGCTCACGGGCGGGAGCCAATATAGCTGCAGTAAATTATCATTTTCGCGACAAACTTGGGCTCTACGCGGAAGTCCTAAAGTCCGCCATGATGGCGCAACAGGCTGCGACACCAAATGTCGAAATAGGGCATCCGCCAGACCCTCGAGCTGGCCTGAAGAAGCTGATTCACGATTGGCTTGGCAGAATGACCATGGGGAACAAGCGGACCTGGCTTGCGCGCATCATGGCCCATGAGATGACGCATCCCACTCCCGCGCTGGATCAGGTAGTTCAGGCGATGGGACCTAATTACCTGCAATTCAGGAAGCTCGTGGGCGCGATCATCGGTCGCGATCCTGATGATGCGCGCACGCGCATGTGCGTGCATAGCGTTGTCGGCCAGGTCCTGCAGTACACGCAATCGCGCCCAATGCTCGAGCGGCTATGGCCCGGCCTAAATCTGGATAACGAAAAGGAACGACGCGCGATCGCCGATCATATCGTGGCCTTTTCTCTTGCCGGCATGGAACAGTATGCGCGGCAAAAAGGCAGGTCGGGCCCAAGGAAGCGGCGCTGACTCAGTCTGCCCCGAGACAATTGCTACGTCCAAGTCGCATCTGGGTCGGTGCGGAAGCACGCTTGATTCTCGCAGAAGGCAGTCTGTCTCTAATGACCCTGTCGCGCCGGGTGCAAAATTCGTTGCAACCGGAGGTGTTTCTCCTACATCCATATAGATGCAGTAAAACAGACGTTTGAATCGTAGGTTTTACTGTGATCGGGCTTCAAACTGCTGAGTAGGCGGAAAGTCGTCGCACGCCAGAGCAGTGGAGCTTTAACCATGGAGGAGAATTCACATGAACACCGATGTAATCGCACATCCGAAACTGGCACATTACGGCCTGCTCACGGCCAACTTGGACGCTATGGTCGAATGGTACAGCAAGGTACTTGGCATGGCAGTCAATCATCGCTCGAAGATTCCATTTATCGCCCGCATCGCGCGCCAGGGACCGCCGTTTTCAGCTTTTGCATTTGTCAGCAACGACGAGATGGATCATCGTATTGTGTTCTTCGAAATGTCCGACGCAGCCATCGATCCGGATAAACGGCGCCACACTGGGCTGCAGCACATTGCATTTGAATACGCCTCCCTTGACGATCTTCTCGCTACCTATGTGCGGCTGAAAGACTTAGGCATCCAGATGCTGTGGGCAGCCGATCATGGGGTTGGCACGTCAGTCTATTACGAAGACCCGGATCGAAATGTGGTCGAGATCTTTGTCAATAACTTCGGCAGTCCATCCAAGGCAACCGAATATCTAAAGGCGGCGAATCCGGGACGACCTGCCCAGATCGACCCGGAAAAATTACTCGCGGCATTCAAGACGGGGGCATCCGCCTGGGATCTGCACAAGCGCGCAGTGGCAGGAGAATTCGAACCGGCGAAGCCTTTCGATCCTCGAATCCACTTTTGAGTGATTAGAGAGCCGGTAGGAGACGAACGATTCGGCATGGCCATGCTGCGGGAAACAAGCTTACGATTCAGCGCCAATCGAGAGAAGGAGCTACATGGGTCAGAATGGCCTCGAGGACGTGCGCGTTGTATCTGACCCCCAGATGATATGACAGCCAACCCCCTGCTTCCGGAATAGTTTCAAGCGGATCACATACGCGTTACGCCGATAATGCCTTTGACGATCTGCGAAAGACCACGGAGCTCTTTCTTTGACTGAACAACGAAAACGATTGATCCATCTTCGCATTCCCATTGATCACAAATTTCTGTCTCGGGTATATCGAAGTCATCCACATAATCTGCCGCTACTTCGATCGCATATGTTCTGACGCCCCGTTGTCGAAGGGAATTGCTGATCTTTCGGCAAACTGACAGAAGTGGCTCGACGAGTTTCAGCCCTGAACGTCCCCAATCATTCATGTCCCAGAGACCTCAGTTTCGCTCTAAGTGCCTGGTCGCTGTTCGTAGAGAACGCGCCCCCTGTCATCCAGCGAATGTGTGAATCGGGCCCCAGTAGCAAGACACAGACATCTTCGACATCGCAGGTCTGCAGTTGTTGTTTCCACGCATTCGACTTTGCGTAAAGGAGAATCGTTCGCCCCTGTTCCTCTTGCGGCGTTCTGCTCTTTATCTCCGAAACGACGACACCGCGAAAGGGCCGCGGAACGGCTTCGAGAAAGATCGCAGAGTAAATGCGCATGTCCGGCATTTCCCGGGACAAATGCTGAATCCACTCCTGAGCCCGCTGGCCGCCAGCTCGACTGAAGGAGAATAGGGCGACTGACGGATGACCTTCTGCAGTTGGGGGAAGTTCGATGGGTTCGCCACTAAGCGATTGGCCTGCCAGAATGGGCAGCAGATCACCGGTCTGCAGGCGAGGCGCCTCGTTCTGCGCTACAGCTTTAAGATTGCCTTCATACAAAGCCAATGCAAGAATCGCCAGAGAAAACATGTGTGCAACCATTGAATGCCCACTCGATCGGAGAGTTGGCCGAAATACCGGTGAATGGTTACGCGCCAAAAAAGGCGCCTTTCCAATCCGCGATTGATTACCTATAGGGCGAATTTCAATCTGTTCCGGCACGAGGTTACTCGGCATCTGCATACAGTCTTTGATTGGTTCTGCGAAGCACGGGCAACAAGAGCATGCCGCATATGCCATAAAGAACGGCAGCCAATAAAAGCTCGCGGCGCATGCCGGTAACATCGGCAAGCCGAGCAATGGCCAATGCAGCGAACGGCATCACGCCGGTGAAGGCAAGCGAGTAAAGGCTCATGACACGGCCGCGAAGCGCGTCCTCGACACTTTCTTGAACCATGGTTGAGGCCACCCCCAAAGAACTCGAGATACCGAGCGAAAGGATCGCCACGGCGGCTATCGTGAAACTAAGATGGCGAGACCAGGCCAGCGCGGAGAGAGCAAGAGTGTTCACGATCAGGGCGGAAATGATCCAGGCGACGCGGGCGTTACGCGGGAGAACGAGCAAACAAGCCGCGCCCAGAAACGCGCCAGCGCCGGACACGGCCATGATCGCGCCAAGGGCGCCGGGCCCGACCTGAAGCACGTGCTTCGCGTAGAAGGGCATGAGGATCGATACATTGGGAAACACAAACATGGTTGTGATGGCGGTGATACCGAAGAGCGCCAACAGGTGAGGTTGTTTCCGGACGTACCGCAGCCCCTCTGCCATGAAGTGCCGGGTATTGGTTGGCCCCCTGGTGGCTGCGGCCCTTGGCGCTATCAGGAGTAGGCTGCCAATCACTGCGAGAAAGCTGGCGCCATTGGCGAAAAATGCTGCCGCCATTCCCCACCGGGCAACAAGCCAAGCTGCAATCGCCGGCCCAATGATTCTCGAGCCATTGAAGGTTGCCTGGTTAAGCGCGATCGCCTGGGGCAGATCTTCTTTCTTGACCAGTTGTGGATAGAACGATTGATAGGCCGGAAGGTCGTAGGCGGTGGCGAGTCCGAGCAGGCCCGCGATCAGCCAGACGTGCCACAGTTGGAGACGGCCTGACTGGATTAACGCGCCCATTAGAACAGCGAGCACGCCCATCGCCCATTGCGTCACCAGCAGAATCCGCCGCCGTTCCATCCGGTCAGCCGTGACACCACCAAACGGCATAAGAATCAGGGTTGGGATCGAGGCTGCAAGGTTAACCGAAGCGAGCGCGAGCGCTGACGGGGCCAAAGAAGTGACGACCCAACCTTGAGCGAACTGCTGCATCCAGGTCCCGGTCTGCGAAACCGCCTGTCCGCCCCAGAAGAGGGCAAACTCGCGGTTCCGCAGCGCACGCAGCAGGCTTTTTCCGGGCCCCTTCGTCCCGACATCGGGAAGCGGGTCGGAGGATTCCAATTCCTTGCTTCCCTCCGGCCGCTCTTTCAGCCACTGGGATGGCACCGAGCGTTGCTCTGTCAGCATTGGATTCCGCTCCTTACCGGTAAAGTGGATCTGTTAAACCTCATTCGAGTCGAACTCGAGAATGTTCCCGTCCGGGTCGTGTGCGCGGAAGTTGGTCCTTCCGAAGAACCGCTTCGTGGGCGGTCCATCAGGTTCAATGCCGGCAGCTTTGAGGTGCTCATAAAGTCCCTGCAGATCGGGCGCGTCCATCTCGATGTGGAAGCTCTTCTCCTCGGGCGGAATGCCAACGACCTGGACATGTCCATCACCGATCTTGAACTTGGCGAATTGACCGGTGCGATGCATAATCATCTGCGCCCCGGGCAGCTTTGAGTAGAAAGCCACCGACTTCTCGACGTCGGCGACAAGCAGGCTGATGCCTTCCAAACTGGCATTCACGGTTGTTTTCTTTTCCACGGTGGTATTCATGTTCTTCTCTCCTTTCATTAAAACAGATGTTTGAAACAAGCACTTTGATTCATGCAGAGCGCAGTTTTTTCCGGGCGAAGAAGAAGCAAAACCAGTAATTACCCGGGCGCCTTAAAGCCGGTCGCAAGTTCCCAACGAGCTAAGCGACTTCAGAAGCTAACAAACTCTGTTCCGGGGGCGAAGGAGAGATCTCAATTCCGAGCCGCTTCATCTCTGTGATGGGATCACGGAGTGTCTGGCTCAAATCCAATCCGCTTGCCTTCCATGCGTTCAGGCCACCTTTCAAAACGCGAATCTGGTTGACTCCCCTTTTTCGCAAGGCGGTCGCCACGCGCGCACTAACAAAATCGTTCGTCGATCTGCAGTAAACGACAAGGGTTACATCTTCAGGAACGAGGACCCGCGTCTTTCCCCGCATCCGTGATGGATCGCCGCGCCATGCGCCCGGAATTGAAAAGGAATCTTCTGGGTCGTCCTCAAATCGGCTGAGATCGATGACCGCAACTTTCTCACTACTGTCCATCAGTGCTTTCAGTTCGGCGGGGGTAATGAGATGGGACCGAAGTTCGCCGATCATTCTTGCAAAGTGCACAGCCTTTAGCGCGAGGAACAATAAGAACGGAACACCGAGAACAAGAATCAAGGTTCTGGAAGCAAGAGAAATGTACCCTGCCACACTCTCGAAACGCTCGGCTGCGAAAAACCCGATCCCGGCGTAGATAGCTGCCCAGAGCGTCGCACCGCCAGCATCGTACGCAAGAAACAGTCCTCGTGACGTTCCTGACATTCCAGCGAGCGGCGGAGTGATGCCTCCAAGACCGGGAACAAGCTTGGCAATCAAAAGGATCGGCAAGCCGCGCCTAGCAAAGTCACCTCTTGATTTTCGAATGCACAAACTGGGATCGGGGGCCAGCGCGCATAGCAATCGCAAGACCGGCTTGCCCCAGTAACGGCCTGACTCAAACCAGACCATATCTGCCAAGAGAGATCCCAGAACGCCGAGGCAGAGGATCCAAATCAAGTTCAGGCGACCGGTTCCAGCGAGGGCTCCTGCAGACATCAAAAACAGGGAGCTGGGCACCGGAAGGCAGAGTTGTTCGGCGAGCACAGACAGAAAAAGAATGGGATAGGTGGTGTGCAAGAGATAATCGTTCATTTCTTTGCCACCTCCTTCTCTGAGGGAAGTTGAGCTCGATCCCAGCCTCCGCCGATGTCTTCGATGAGCTGCACGTTGGTGGTCAGCTGGCTCACTCGAAGATTGACGTAGGTTTGTTGTTGAGTCAGCAAAGAAGTCTCCGCCGTGTAGACATCGAGATACGGATCCAGTCCGGTACGGAATCGCGTGTTCGCAAGGTCGAGATACTTCTGCGCGGCATCGATTGCGGCCTGTTGCTGCGGCAGCTGTTCTGCGAGGTAGTGCTGAGAGGCGAGAGCATCTTCCGTTTGTTGGAAAGCCGTGAGAACGGTTTGCCGGTAAGATGCGGCGTCGGCTTCGTATTGCGCTTTGTAATTTGCAAGAGTCGCACTACGAGCGCCGGCGTCAAAGAAAGTCTCTGTTGCGGAAGGCCCGATAGAGAAGAACCGGCTTGGCCAGATGAACCAGTTTCCAATCGTCGAGCTCTGAAGGCCGCCTTGTCCGGAAATACTGAAGGAGGGATAAAACGCCGCTACTTCAACGTCGATCTGCGCATTCGCAGCGGCCATTGTCCGTTCTGCTGCCGCTACATCCGGGCGGCGTTGCAGAAGCTCCGAGGGTACCCCGGCAGGAATGATCGGAGCGGCTGTCGTAAGTTCATGTACTGGCAAGGAGAATGTGGACGCCGGCTCTCCGATCAGTAGTGCGATGGCATGCTCATACTGCGCCCGGGCGATCTTCAGATTGATCAACGAGGATTTAGCCGCCTGCAGATTGAGATTCGCCTGAGCGACCGATTGACCAGTGTCGATTCCGGTCTTATCGAGCAGAGTTGTAAGCGCAAGTGACTTCGTGTAGGCATCCACCGTTTGCTCGTACAAGGCGATGAGGGAATCCTGGCCGCGGAGCTCGAAATAGTACTGTGCAAGGCTTGCCTGCTCTGAAAGCTTTGTATTCGCAAGATCGGCAGCACTCACCTGAGCCTGGTTAGCATACTGGCGAACCGTGCTCCGCAGTTTGCCCCAGACGTCCGGCTCCCAGGAAACATCGAAAGACAAATTGAATTCGTTGCTATTCGGATTGGGCGAATACTGTCCACCTTGTCCGCCGGATTGTCCCGCCATGCTGCCGGAACTGCGGGCACGAGTGTAAGAAGGCCCCCCGGTGACCGTAGGAAAATAGTTCGAGCGTGCTTGTCGTACCAGGGCGCGTGCAGACATGAAGTTCTGGTAGGACTGCGCAATGGTCTGGTTGGAATTGTTCAGTCTCTCCTCGAGACCGTTAAGTTCTGGCTCTCCGTATATCTCCCACCACTTGCCGCGCGAAGCCGCATCTAGGGGCTGAGCAGCTTTCCAGAGCGTGCCGTCAGGACTGACTTGTGGCGCAACTTCCTTGAAGACAGGCGGCGCCATCAGCGCTGGAGGCGTGTATCTGGGCCCGACTGTGCAGCCGGTCAGACTCATGAAGAGGCCGCATATCACCGCAGGCGTGAGACACAGGCGATTTGACGCGAATAACATCGTGAACTCCTTACGCCATCGCAGGGCCAGGATCCCGAATCAAGCCAGCCTCGCTGCGGCGTTTGAATCTTTGAGCGATGCGATCGAAATACAGATAAATCACTGGTGTGGTATAGAGGGTCAGAATCTGGCTGAAGACAAGCCCACCGACGACGGCGATCCCAAGGGGGTGCCGCAACTCCGATCCCGTTCCCCGACCAAACGCGAGGGGAAGTGCGCCTAGGATTGCTGCGCAAGTCGTCATCAGAATCGGACGGAAGCGAAGCAGGCAGGCTTCGAAGATGGAGTCTCGGGAATTCTTGCCTTCTTCGCGTTCAGCCTGTAGGGCAAAGTCGATCATCATGATGGCGTTCTTCTTCACGATTCCGACCAGCAGAATGATCCCGATAAAGGAAATGACGTCGAATTCGCTGTTGAACAGGATGAGCGAGAGAAATGCGCCCACACTGGCTGAAGGCAGTGTCGTAAGGATCGTGATGGGATGAATGAGGCTTTCGTAGAGGATGCCAAGAACGATATAAATCGCTAGCAGCGCTCCGAGAATGAGAAACGGTTCGCTTGCCATCGACTTTTGATACGCTTCCGCGGTCCCTGCAAACTGCCCGCGAATGGAGGTAGGCATCCCCATCTGCTGTTGCAAACGCGAGATATCCTGTTCTGCCTGACCAAGGGAGACTCCAGGTGCAAGATTAAAAGCGATGGTGACAGACGGGAAAAAAGACGAGTGATTCACGGAAAGCGGGGAGGTTGAAATTTGAGCCTGGGAAATAGCCGCGAGCGGAACCGAGCCGCTCCCCGACGAATGAACCAACGTTGAGCTCAATGACCGTGGATCGTCGTAAAACTGTGGCGCTGACTCAAGGACCACATAATACTGATTGATGGGGGTATAGATAGTTGAAACTTGAGATTCGCCGAACTCGTAGTAGAGTGAGTTGTTAATCATTTGGGTTGTAATGCCAAGCCGCGCTGCACTTGCGCGATCGTACTGCAAAAGCATTTGCAGTCCTTGATTCTGCTGGTCGGTTGTCACGTCCCTCAGCGAGGCCATTTGGCGCATTTGCTCGTAGAGCTTCGGTCCCCAAACGCTCAGGTCACCGATGGAATCTGAAGAGATCTGATACTGGTACGCGGCATTGCTCTGACGGCCCCCTACTGACAGATCTTGTGCGGCCTGAAGATACGTTGAAGCTCCTGGAAGCCCGTTCAGTTTCGGACGCAGTCGATTCAGGACATCTGCGGCGCTGATCTTTCGCTGGTCGAGCGGCTTGAGATTTACAAAGAGGAATCCGGAGTTGATCGTTCCGCCGCCCGGGCCGCCCTGGCCTCCGGTAAATCCGCTGACAACTTGCACCGCCGGGTCGGACTGAATCACTCGCTCGATGTCGATAAGAGACGCCCGCATAGATTGAAACGAGGCATCTTGAGGCCCCTGAAAGCCGCCCATGAGAGTGCCGGTGTCTTGCATCGGGAAGAATCCTTTGGGAACGCGAACAAGAAGGACTCCGTTCAAAACGAAAGTTGTTAGAAACAGAAGCAAGACAATGGCAGGATGGCGTAGCGTCCAAGTCAGTGTGTGTCGATATCCGAGCAGCAGAGCATTAAAGGCCCGTTCGCTCAGTCGATACAGAGATCCATGCTGGTGCCCATTCATCGACGGCAAAATGTAGGCACAGATGGTCGGCGTCACGGTCAAAGAAATCACCATCGAAATCGCAATTGCCGCTACAAGGGTCGCTGCAAATTCATGAAAGAGCCTGCCCACGATGCCACCCATAAACAAAATGGGCACAAAGACAGCAATCAAGGAAAGGCTCATCGAGACGACGGTGAAGGCAACTTCCTTCGAACCGACGAGAGCTGCCTCGAACGGGTCGACCCCTGCTTCGATGTGGCGTGCAACGTTCTCCATCACTACGATGGCGTCGTCCACCACGAACCCCGTGGAGATGGTGAGGGCCATGAGCGACAGATTGTTCAGGCTATAGCCGCACAGATACATCACTCCGAAAGTGCCGACCAGCGACACCGTGACAGCAACGCCAGGAATCAGGGTTGCCCGTGGACTGCGCAGGAACACGAAGACGACAGCAATGACCAGCACAGTCGCAACGATTAGTGTCCGCTCTACGTCGCTAACTGAGGCCCTAATTGTTGTTGTCGAATCGTTAATTACTTGCAGCTTCTCGTCTGCGGGGATCGACGCTCGAATCGACGGAATGGCGCGCTTAATCCTGTCAACAGTCTCGATAACATTTGCACCGGGGAGCCGAAAGACCAGCAGGACGACGCACAGCTTGCCGTTACTAAAGGCTGTCGATCGGACTGTTTGTACCGAGTCATAGACGTGTGCGACGTCCTGAATTCGGACGACAGACTTATTGGATGTGCTGATGACCAGAGGAGCATAATCCCTAGCCTTCGATATCTGGTCATTTGCCGTAATGTCCGCCGTGACCTGATCGTTGCTGAATTGTCCCTTCGGACGGTTTGAGTTCTGTAAGGAAATGACGCGAGCGACATCTTGCATGCCCAGGCCGTAGCTGTTGAGCTGCTGCGGATTCACATCCACACGGACTGCAGGAAGTGAGCTGCCCGCGACAAGCACTTGGCCGACACCATCGAGTTGAGAAATCTTCTGCTGAATGATGGAGGCTGCCGTGTCATATAAGCTGCCGGGCTCCCTTGTATCGGAAGTTAATGTCAGCACAAGGACGGGCGCCACAGCCGAGTTAATCTTTCGGTAAGTTGGATTCGACGGGAGGTTGGCCGGAAGGTACGTGCGTGCCGCGTTGATTGCCGCCTCGACGTCTCGGGCAGCTCCGTCAATATTGCGCGACAGATCGAATTGCAGAGTAATCGTCGTAAGACCAAGCGAACTGGTGGACGTCATCTGCGTCACCCCGGCGATTCGTCCGAACTGCCTTTCGAGTGGTGTCGCCACAGAAGAGGCCATGATCTCGGGACTGGCACCCGGCAGAGCGCTAGTTACCGTGATAGTGGCAAAGTCCACTTGCGGCAGTGACGCGATTGGAAGCACTCGGAAGGCGACCAGACCGGCGATAGCAATCGCCAGGGCGAACAGAGTGGAGGCAACTGGCCTCTTGATAAAAATGGCGGGGATGCTCATGCTTGCCCCGCCAAAAGATCGCCCCTGGCCGCATTCCCCAATCTCCGCGGAACACGGCTGGCGAAGCGATCAAAGAACACATAGATCACAGGTGTGGTAAAGAGTGTAAGAAGCTGGCTAACAAGAAGACCACCAACCATAGCGATGCCCAAGGGGTGACGCAGCTCCGAGCCGATTCCCGTGCCAAAGGCCAGCGGAATGCCGGCGAACAATGCACAGAGTGTTGTCATAACGATCGGACGGAATCGCAGCTTCGAAGCCTCAAAGATCGCCTCTTCGGCCGCTTTGTTTTCGGTGCGCTGCGCCGCCAGCGCAAAATCAACAATCAGGATTCCGTTCTTTTGAACGATGCCTATTAGAAGAATGATTCCGATCACGGCGATGATATCGAGGTCCTGGTGGAAAAGACGAAGCGTCAGTAGTGCTCCGACGCCGGCGGAAGGGAGAGTGGACAAGATCGTGAGGGGATGAATAAAGCTTTCGTATAGCGTCCCGAGCACAATATAGACAGCCACCAATGCGGCAAGAATCAGAAGGACCATATTCGCGCCGATGGAGTTGTACGCGGCGGCCGTGCCTTGAAAATCAACCTGCACGCTCGCCGGCATCCCGAGCTTTTGCTGCGCCTTCTTAATAGCGTCCACCGCCTGGCCAAGCGAGTAGCCTTTCGCCACGTTGAATGAAACCGTCACGACGGGAAATTGTCCCTGGTGCGACACCGTCAAAGGAGACGGCCGCATGACAAAATGACTGATGGCCGAGAGCGGAATAGGCGTCGGCTGGGTTGTCGAGGAACTGGACGAGCTGGTGCCGCCACTACCCGATCCCGTCGTCGAAGAGCCTGTCTCTGCACTGGACGCACTTGCCAGCGCCGTTATTGGCGTCGCTGACGCAAGTGTCACCGTTGTCGACGTCACTGCAGAGGATGAGCTGGTATTAGTTAGCGTGCTGCTGGTACCAGTCCCGCTCGCAAGGGCGCTGATTGGAGAGGAACCGAGTGGCGAACCGGACGATGGCGATAAGGTTGCCTGCGATCCGGACGACATTGCCCCTGTTCGCCCGGAAACGCTCTGTGCTTGCGTTGAGGTCCCATTGGAACCCTGAATGTAGATATCGTTCAGCTGGTCTGGGCCGGTCTGGAATTGGGGCATCACTTCCAAGATGACGTGGTATTGATTCGATTGCGTATAGAGGGTGTCGATCTGCCGTTGGCCGAATGCGTCATATAACGTTGAATCGACTTGGTCCGCCGTGATGTTGAACCTTGATGCAGTCGCACGATCGTACTCCAGGTTGGTGCTGACTCCATTGGACTGCCGGTCGGTGGCGACGTCGGAGACTTCGGGCAGCTTGCGAATCGTTGTCACAAGCTTCGAGGTCCAATCGTTCAGCTCATTCAGATCCGGATCTTCGAGCGTGTATTGATACTGGGTCCGGCTCACACGGTCGTCGACCGTGAGGTCCTGAATGGGTTGCAGATATAGCTGCATACCGGGAACGCTTTGAGCGAGCCGTTGTAGGCGCGTAATGACCTCGGAGGCGGATTCATGGCGCTGCTCGATCGGTTTGAGGTCAATTTGAATGCGCCCGCTGTTCAGCGTCGTGTTGATTCCATCGGCGCCGATGAACGAAGAGAGATCCTCGACGGAAGGGTCTTTAAGTATTTCCCTGCAAAGCTGGCTCTGCTTCTGCGCCATGGCAGTGAAGGAGGTCGAATCAGGAGCCTGGGTAATGCCCTGGATGATCCCCGTATCCTGCGTCGGAAAGAAGCCCTTCGGGATTTCAACGTACTGGAAAACACTGAGCAGAATCAGGCCAACTGCAACAATGAGCGTTACCGTCTGATGCCCAAGCACCCAGCGCAGACCACGGCCATATGCGTCGATGATTCCTCGAAACCATTCCTCCGTCACTCGGTAAAACCGGCCCTGCTTTTCCAAGGGAGTGTGACGCAGCATCCTCGAGCACATCATTGGGATGAGAGTCAGCGAGACCGTAGCCGAGATCAGGATCGTCACGCTGAGCGTAATGGCAAACTCTCGGAAAAGCCGACCGACGACGTCTCCCATGAACAGAAGTGGAATGAGCACCGCGATCAACGCAACCGTAAGTGAAATGACCGTGAATCCAATTTCTCCAGCTCCCTTGAGAGCGGCCTCAATTGGTTTCATTCCCTGCTCGATGTATCGAGAGATGTTTTCGATCATGACGATGGCGTCGTCAACCACGAAACCAGTCGAAATCGTGAAAGCCATCATCGTCAGATTGTTGATACTGAAGCCCATGGCGCTCATCACAGCGAAGGTGCCAATGAGCGACAACGGGACGGCGACGCTCGGAATAACAGTGGCGGTGAGTGTGCGAAGGAATAGGAAGATCACGAGGACAACGAGACTGATGGTGAGCATCAGTTCGAACTGAACGTCCCTCACTGATGCATGGATGGTTGTGGTCCGGTCAGTGAGTGTTTGAAGTTTGATGGATACCGGCAGGCTACTTTGAAGCTGAGGAAGAAGCTCTCGAATTTCTTTGACCACTGCGATCGTATTGGCGCCCGGTTGTTTGCGAACATTTACGATCACCGCAGGCGTGTCATTCTTCCACGCGGCCAGCTTGGAATTTTCGATTCCGTCCGTGATCTTCGCGACGTCCGTCAGCATGACGGGCGCGCCATTCTTATAGGCCACCACAACGTCGCGGTAGCGGGCGCTTGAAAGAAGCTGGTCGTTGGCGTTGATCTGATAGTTCTGTGCGGGGCCGTCAAAGCTGCCCTTCGGGGAGTTGACACTGGTGTTCGAGACGGCAGTCCGGACGTCCTCAAGATTGATGCCGTAGGAAGCCACGGCCACAGGGTTGACCTGAATTCGGACCGCCGGCTTTTGGCCTCCGCTGATCGTCACCAGTCCCACGCCGCTCAACTGAGAGATCTTCGGCGCGAGCCTTGAGTCTGCCAGATCCTCTACTTGCGAGAGCGGCATCGTGGAGGATGTGAGAGCAAGCGTCAGTACTGGCGCATCGGCAGGGTTGGACTTGCTGTAAACCGGAGGCACCGGCAGATCTGTCGGCAGGAATCCTTGTGCCTGGTTGATCGCCGCTTGGACTTCCTGCTCCGCCACGTCCATGCTCAGGCTTAGGGCGAATTGCAGAACAATGATGGAACTTCCATCGGAACTAGTGGACGTCATCTGCGATAGCCCGGGCATCTGCCCCAACTGCCTTTCCAAAGGCGCAGTGACCGACGAGGCCATCACGTCCGGGCTGGCGCCCGGATAGAACGTCTGAACCTGAATTGTGGGATAGTCCGCTTGCGGAAGAGCGGAAACCGGCAGATTGATGTAAGCGGCTAGGCCTACAACGAGGATCGCCGCCATTAGAAGCGAGGTCGCAACCGGCCTCTTAACAAATGTGCCGGAGGGATTCATTGGCCGCCGGCTCCGTCCACGTTTTCAGTTGAGGTGCCCTTCGCGGCAGTCTGGGTGTCTAAAACCGCAATGCGAGTGCCATCCTGAATCTTGTCGAACCCCGTGACCGCAACGACGTCACCCTCTTTCAATCCGCTTACTGCGGTGTCGTCTCCTTCAGAAGCAATCTCGTCGACCGATTCCAAATGGACGGACCCTTCACGCACAACGTAGACGAAGGCGTTCACGCCGTTATGCTGGACGGCGGCTCCTGGAACTAAAAGCTGGTTTTGCAGCGTCTGCACGAGCAGGCGAGCGTTGACAAATTGGTTCGGGAAGAGCGCGAGGTCCGTATTGTCGAACTGTCCGCGGAAACGAATCGTTCCGGTCGATGTGTCCACCTGGTTGTCAAGCGTAAGAAGCCTGCCGGTTGCGATGCGCTTCAGCTGGGCTCGGTCATAGGCTTCCACGGGCAGAGCCTCACGATGCGTAACTGCCGAGCGCAACTGGTCGAGGTTGTCTTCTGCGACATTGAAAACTACCGTGACCGGCTGCAGTTGCGTGATGACGACAATCGGACTGCTACCACCCGAGAAAACAACATTCCCGGGGTCCACAAGCCGCAAACCAACTCTTCCGCTTATCGGCGCAGTTAAATGGCAATAGCTCAACTGGACTTTTCCGTATTCCACTTGGCCGAGGTCGTTCTTGACAGTTCCTCGGTCTTGCGCCACTGTCTGCTCCTGATCTTCAAAGGTCTGCCTTGCCACAGCATCCTGCGCAGCTGCTTCCCGATAACGCGCCAGGTCTATTTCCGCTTGCTTCAGCACCGCCTGATCGCGCTCAAGCTGCCCCTGATATTCCTGTAACTGGGCTTCATAAGGACGGGGATCGATGTCGATCAGCGGATCGCCCTTGTGAACAATCTGCCCTTCCACGTAATGGACCGCTACGACCTCTCCGTTTACCTGGCTATACAGGTTGACTGTGGCCAGCGGTGTAACCGTTCCGAGCGCTTCGATGTATTCACCTATGCTGCCCCGATGAACGGTGGCTGTCCTGATGTTCGGAGTGGTTAATGGATTCTCGCCGGCCTGGGATGACGGTTTGTGCTGGCGAAGTAGCGTAACGATGACGACGCCAATGAGCGCCGCGGCGAAAACGACCAGCCAGACTCTGCGCCTGGTAGACCCGTCCGTTGGAGCGCCGACAAGTTGCTGAATTGCCGTCTTCTCAGGAATGTAGCTCGTACTCATGTCGTCGCTCCTTTACTGCCTTGGTAAGCCGAGGAAGCCGGATTGCCCTACTGTCGCGTCTGCAGCGTCGATGAAATCCATTTGCTTTTCATCGGCTGACCAATACGACACGAACGGACCTGTTAAAACAAAAGATTAAAACACATGTTTGACTCCTGTCAAATAATCGAGGAGGACGCGGGGAGCATAAAGATGAAACGAAGATCGTTCCTTCTTGTGTTGCTGATGAATGAGATGCTTACGGGCTCGATTCTCAGGCAATAACGGGCCTGAAGGACATAGGGAGACTGGCTTCTCAAATTCTGTCCCCTGCCCAAGTGGATCTCAATTCTTGTCGCCTGCTTCCGAGCGGCTTTTGAATGTAGATGCTTGACTCAATCCTAGGTTTTGTTTTTTTGAGGCTCCTCATACCTGGCCAGATGAAGCGGTCAATAGAGTCTCCCGCCTTACCGGGTCGCCAAATACGTTCGACAACGCCCGACCACAGACGTTCTTGGACACAGGCGCCCAACGCCAGGTTAGCGGGGGTTGTCCTATCGTAGTCCCGGCCAAATAGGATCGAGACGATCAAGGTGATTCGCGGACTCACAGGCCTGGGCTTGAAGGAGCCGAAAGTGTTGGCGGACGAGTTTCTTTCTGTGATCTTGACAGGAGTTGACATCGCCAGAGCGGACGACGCGATTTCAAGATTCAGAGCGAACGGAGCAATTGCGGAGTCATTAAAGGCTAGAGGCCGGTAGAGGTACCCCCAAGTGGGGGCCGACCGCCGCGCTTTCACCGTCGCTCAGCAGTGTTTTTAAACAAGAAGCTGAGTGCATAGGTCCGGATTCCCGGATATTGGAAGGCTCTGGAGCATTCTCGGACCCGGGCCTGGCGGCAGGGCACGGGATTCCAATCGCAATGCCGACATTTCAGTACTAATCGTTGCCGTAATCTGGTGCCGCCGACAGCACGTCGAGATTGATGCACTATGCGCGCATTCTTCCAGGCTAATCATTGGACTTTGTGAGGCAAGCTGGACCGGGGCGTATGATGGATGGGCCACAGAACCCAAATTACTCCATGTAAAGGCTGCGGTGTGGAGAATCCGCAGAACAGGGCAGGGAATTCGGGTCGTCCACTCGACATTCGGGAGATGACCCAAAGTTGTGCTCCTCCAGGGTTGGGGCCGCCGGCATTCGTTCGTCGTGGACGGGCCGACATAGGACGGAGCCAACCCCCCCAAAAAAGCTTCGACTCACCCTCACCAATCTTGCTCTTATTCACAAGCTTAGAACCCCAATGCTATCTTGCATTTGACCGCGATAGTTCAGGATTACATGTCCTCAGCGCGGAAATCCAACGCTCCCTGCCTCGCTGTGAACTGTAAGAATTGTGAAGGTTGCGAAAAAGGGACACATGACAACAAATCAGCCCGACGTTGCGGAAGTCCCTGGCCTCGCCTCGCTGAAGTGGTTGTTTGCAGAAGCCGTGGGAAAACGAAAAGTGAATTCAGCACATGATGCTCATTTACAGCTCCAAAAAGCTACTAGTGTAGGCGAGAAACTGAAGATCATCGACGCGCAATTTGCGTCGTGGCAACAGGGATGTGCGGCCGCGATTGAGGAATACTTCTCTCAGTACGTTGAATTGGGGTGCGCACATCACGATCTTCTGAATTCGGACCCACTTGAATGGGCAGAAGCGAGGATCTGGGATGTCCTTAGTAATCTTTGTGGAGCTACTAATCCAAATCAACAGGAGAGCGGTCACTTTGAACCGGTGAGATGGTGGCTGGCTGTTGCAACTGAGTTTAATCACAATGCAGCCACGGAGCCGACGAAAATATGGCACGTGCCGCGATGGCTTAATAGATCCGGAAACTCGGCTGCAAGAGATTCTTTGTTTCATAGTTTTCTGGGCCGACTGACTCTCACCTGTTTTGATGTTCTTTATGCGGAGAAAGAGCGTGCTCGTTTTCGGATTGCCCTGAAAAGCGCTTCATCGGTAGAACCGCGACGGGGAGCGTCTCCAGACACTGCCAGCTGGAAGACCGAGACATACGGAAGGATAGTGGTGCCCACGAGGGCCCGGACCCCCGAAGACAAAGTACTCTCTGGCGCGGTTCAAGAAGACGACCCACAAGATGCGTCAATGCCACCGTCGCAGCCATTTGCCGAAAAGAACCAAGACGCTTTCCCTCCGCTCCTGTCAAAATATCGATCTGAAATCAAAAGGGCGATCCTAATTCAACTAGCAAAGACTCCCAGTGCAAGCGATCTGGAGATCTGCAGGGCTCTCGACGGTGACGGTTCCGCCGAGTTCCCAAAAACTTGGCAAAGTGTCCAGGGTGAACGAGCTTTTGCCAGTGCCTACTTGAATGGCTCCAAAAGGTCCAAAATTGAGAAGGCAATCAGCAAGGTCCGGGCGGACCTCCGACGCGCAAAATTGCTGCCACGCAGGTGAAACCCAGTCTGCGCTCCTCAATCTCCACTCTCCACCTACTCTCCACTCTCCACCTACTCTCCACTCTTCACTTTCAACTCCCCACTTACTCTCCACTTTGAAGAATCCTGGCGTCATCTTGGCCTCGTCATTTGCATGTCTCAAGCACTGACAGGAAAAAATAGTCTCCACCGCAGACATTCATACGTGCGAGCCTCAGTCTTCTGTGGATAGAGTAGGCCAGGCTACGGAAGGCGCAGCCAAGAGAGGCCTGCACTCGTGATTAGCGTTCAGAACGCGTTTACACCTGTTAACGAGCAGATTGCGCTTACACCCATACAGGCAGCGAGGTACCTGGGTGTTAGCAAGGATGTCCTCAGGTTATGGCGGTCTCAGGACAAAGGACCGCGCCACTTCAAAGCCGGAGATAAGCTCATTCGATATCGACGTATTGATTTGGATGAGTGGATTGAGGCGCGGCTTAGTTCGCCGGCGGAAGCCTCGGAGCCGGACCGATGAGAAAGAAGGATGTCGACACACCGCGCACTGATCATCAAGCGAGGAACAAAGCTGGTGCGGACGCACCTTTGCATCCCCAACCGTCCCTATTCGAGGAGCCTCCTGTAGACGCGGCAGAGGCGACAGATGAATCGCCTGAGCGCCTGGTAGTCCGTGACGTCGAGAGCCTCAAACCTCCTCCGGCGCTGGAACGACACGATCTGCTGTTGCCTCTTGATCGGCTGTTGGCGCTGGAGAAAAGTGATGATCCCATGATCGAAATATTGCCCCTAATCACGCAAGACGACGTGATTATCGACGGCAGTGAGTTTTGGCAGATTGCTAAGAGACAGGGGCGAGCTAAGTTGCTTTGCCGGGTGTGTCAAGCGAGTGAGGAGGAGGCGCTGCTGCTATTCCTGCGATATCAGCGTCGTCCCGTGTGGTTGAACGGCTTCAGCCGCGTACTGCTAGTCCTTGACCTTGAATCGTGGTTGTGCAAGCGAGCCCTTGCGAACCAGATCGCCGGTGGGGAAGGGAAGGCTTTGGCAAAATTGGCCGAAGCTGAAAAGGTCAATTGCCGCGAGGCACTTTCAAAACTATCAGGTGAATGCGAGGGGAACGTGGACAAAGTGAGGAAGATTCTGAAGGATTCAATTCCACAGCTTATTGCTGCAGCGCGGTCTGGAGAAATCAGCATTCACGGTGCCTGGAAGCTGAGCAAGCTGGCCCGAAGCGGGCAGCAAGCCGCACTCGCCAGCCGAAGGAGCAAGAAGCGAAGCCAAACAACGCTACGGGGGTTGGTCAAAAGGGCTGAAAGCAGCGATGTAAAGACTTGCTTGCGCGAGCTCTTGCCCATCCTCGCCAGGATCAAAGCTATCCCACAGCTTCGTTTAGTTTGGGATAAAATTGCCGATTTGCTCGATGCCATCGATCGCGGATCATCGGATAGTCAGGGAGCGCCAAATGAGCAACAAGCCTGACTTGAAACAGATCCTAATTGATCACCCTGAGTCTTGGGACCACGACGGCATGCGTCCCGACGCGCGATTTGCATTTCAGAAGGCGACCGAGTGCGGTACGGGCGCTTTGGGCACGATCCGCTTCGTTTCTCCTAGCGGCGAGGAACTGAATCTTCCCTGTACATGCAAAAGCTCGGCATGCCCAAGCTGCGGCCATCGAGCAATGCTCGACTGGCTGGCGATGATCGGCAGCAGTCTACCCAACGTTCCCTACTATGGCGGATTCCTCTCGATGCAGGAGGAGCTTTGGGAGATCTTTCGGGACAATCGTCATCTTCTTCTCGGACTGCCGGCGATCGCTGCAAACGCACTGCAGGATTGGGCCGATAAGATGCATGGTGCGCGAGTAGCTATCATTGTGGTGCTTCACACTTTTCAGGGCAGACTAGACTCCAAACCTCATGTGCACTTTGTCGTCTCGTCGGTGGGACTGGACGGGACGGGCAATAGCCTCGTTGGGGACATACGTTGGGACTTCTATTTTGTTCAACAAGCAGTCATGAAAAAATGGCGCCACGCAGTCGTTGACTTTCTTTTAACCGCACTTGACCACGGGCTTATTTCTTCGGCCAGGCCAAAGGATCAGTTGAAGGCATCCATCGAAGTGCACCGGGACCGGTGGTGGAAGGCCGGAATTAGGGAGTGCAAATCGATACGCAACCTTGTCCGTTACATGGCTCGCTACCTGAGACGCCCGCCAATCGCTCAACGCAGGCTTCTATCCTACGACGGACAGAACGTCAGATTTTGGTACAAGGACACGAGAACCAAACAGAATCGCATCGTGGGCTACACTGCGGATGAATTCATTCGCAGGTGGGCAGATCACGTACCTGATCGTTATTGCAACGGCGTCCATTACTTCGGGCTGCTTGCGCCATCGTGCAAAGGGAGCCTATACGAAGTCTTCCTTGCACTGTTGAAACAGGAGCGGCGCCCTCGGCCGCGTCGAACCCCTTGGCGCAAGCTCATTCGGTTGATATACAGAAGAGATCCACTGCGCACATTGCGCGGCGAAGTCATGCAAAGAATTGGCTGGAGACCACCTAAAAGGCCCAATGCCAGTACCATTCGGATTCTCAAGCAGTAAAGCACTGCTGCGTGGACCACGTAATTGGAGCCTCAGACTTCACCTCCGTCACCCTGGCTTACAGCCCGAAGGCTCCGGATGGGCCAAAAGACAAAGTAGGCCAAAAATTCAGGCGGTGAAACACTCCCGTTCTCTCGGCGCAATTCATCCTTCTAGCGTCACATCCATCCCTCCTGTCATTCAGGTGCAAACCTGCGCCTAGAATCAAGTAGCCCAACGGCCGCACTGGTAAAGTTAGGCTCCATCACCTCCGGATTCACACTTCACCTACTGAAACAGTCAGTGCATTGCGCTCTTGCAATGCATCTTCACAGAATTTCTTCTCCACAGGCGAATGGCAGCGGTCCAACTTTGCTGAGAATGGGATCTTGATTTTCCTATAGTTCAAGTCCATTGTATTAACCTATCGTGTTGGGGTTTAGAATCGCTCATGAAGTGTCCCATCCATCGCCTTGAGCTCGTTTGCTATTGCCCAGCGTGTCGCGGTGAAGTGAAGAGTGAACGCAAGGCAAGCGCATCGCGCGAGAACGGCAAGCTTGGCGGAAGACCCAGGGGAAAAAAGAACGATACAAAAGCAAAAAGTGGACGCAGAAGAAAATAATCGATAAGCGAGGCAACGCATGCTTTACAAGCGAGGAAACGCGCTGTGGTACAAGTTCAGATTCGCCATCAAGAATAAGAATGGCGACAAAGAGAACTTTATCGTTCGCCGACCCGCAAAGGTGAGGAATCGCGAAGATGCGAAAGATGTGGAGCGGGAGCATCGGCGCGCTTTGTCTCTCGGACAACTTCACCCAAAAGACCCTTGGCCGCAACCAATCGCTAATGTACCGCCCACCTTCCGCTCGTTCTCCAAGGAATTCCTCAAGTTCGCGAAGACAAACACAAAGGCGGGAACCGGAACATTCTACGATGTCTGCCTTTGCAGATTGCTGACGTTTGCATCAATCGCGGATGCCAGACTTGACGCAATTACTAGCGAATTGGTGAGCCGGTACGCGCGCCATCGGCAAGAGGTGGCGAAGAACTCAGTTATCACGGTCAACGGCGATCTGCGGACGCTGCGGCGGGTGTTGCATTTGGCTGTGGAGTGGGGCAGATTGGACCGCGCGCCCTCCATTCATGAATTGCCGCAGCCCAAGGGGCGGGATCGCGTAGTGAGCTTTGAGGAAGAAGCGAAGTATCTGGCGAAGGCTTCCGAAAATCTCCGCGATGCGGCAATCCTGGCAGTCGATACCGGGTTGCGTCCGAACAGCGAACTGTTCCCGCTCCGGTGGGCCAATGTGGACTTGGCAACGAGCGCAGAATGCCCTCACGGTGTCATCCACGTTGGCCAGGGCAAGACGGACAGCGCAGAGCGAAGCCTTCCCCTCACCCCGCGCGCCGCGGAGGTTCTACAGCGCCGCAAAACGGCCGCGCAGGGCAAGTCAAACCCTTCCCCGTTCGTGTTTCCCGGCGATGGCATCTCGGGGCGAATCGTTTCCATGCAGCATCCGCACGAAAAGGCAATCAAAGACTCAGGCTTGGTGAGCTTTGAATTCTACTGCTGGCGTCATACGTTCGGGACGCGGGCCGCGCAGTCCGGCATGGACCGCTTCACTCTGGCCCGCCTAATGGGGCATAGCTCGCCATCAGTGGCCGCGCGGTATTACATCCACGTCACAGAAACACACGTCGCCACCGGATTCGGAAAGTTTGTCGAGTACCAGACGCGCAAAGTAGCTGAGGGATTGGCAGCCGCGTTCCCGCAAGCGAGTGAGGCCGTACAGTAGTCGCGGCGCGTGTGCTCCCGGGTTAAGATCACAAGGAAGCCCAAGGAACAAACGCGAGGCCACCAAATGACTCAGACTGGCTACAACCTCGGGTGGATGTTGCAGCAAATCCGAAACGGTTTCAGCACTTACGGCCCCTTCGAATACCGAACATTTGTCGAGCAAGTGTGGCAGTCGATGCTAAATTCCGGAGTCCCGGGAATCCAGCGGTGGCCCAACGACCAGCCCGTCGGGGGTGCCCGCCTCGACTACGCGCACTCAGATGGAAACTTGCGAAACCTAACGACGGAAGCGTTCTTATATCTTTTTCACAGCGGCTATGTCTCCACCTCATCCGACGGCGTCTCGCAGTTTTTGTCGTCTCCATTCACGGGGCAGTTCGTCATTACAGAACGTGGCCGCGCATGGTTCAGCGGCAAGTCGCCCCTCCCCGAATATCGTGAGGGGTACATGACTTTTCTCTGCGACCAGATCAAGACGCTCGATCCGGTCATCGATCAGTACGTCAACGAGGGCCTCATCGCCTTTGGGCATCACGCCCATTTCGCGTCCGCAGTGATGTTCGGGGCCGCTGCCGAGAAGGAAGTTTACCTTCTCGCCGACGCGGTAAGGTTGGCGCTCAAGGATCCGGCAAAGCAAAAGAAAATGCAGGATGTCTTAGATGGCCGGAGCATTTTGCAGTTAGAGAAAGCAATCAACGACGCGCTCCAACCACTGCGAAAGAGCCACCGCACAATCTTCGACGGGTCAGATGCTCATCTAATGTCATTCTTCGAAGCGATACGTGTGCAGCGAAATGACGCTGTGCATCCTAAAACCGCGTCAGTGTCTGAGGTTTCGGTGCGAATGACGATTGATGCGTTCCCGAACGCGCTGTCTAAGTGCGAGCAAATACGTGACTGGTTTCTGGCCAATCCAGGCACCGTCTAGCGTCGGCCTGCTTTCTGGCAGACCACGGGCGACAGGGAAGCTCCGACTTCCAAATCAGAGGGTAGAGCTCCCTGCGAAATAGCTGTGTGCGACGGAAACCCTCGATTTCGCAAAATGGTGGCACATCCTGTGGCACACGTTTTGCAAAGTTGCCCGCAAGTGATTGAAGGCATTAGGGAGGCAACTAGATTCTCAATCTTAAAACCCGGGTTCGATTCCCGGTAGCGCTACCAGTCTTTTCCACCCTTTTGATTCCAAAAGACCTAGCCTGCCACCCTCGCCGGTTGTACTACATTTGAACCACGTTTTGCGATTTTTCTCGCGCGCAAATGCCAAGTACACCCGGAAATCCAGTATTATCCGCTGAAGTATCTGAGCTGCGTTGGTTCTGGCGTGTTCGAGTCGCGACCCGGGAAAGACTTCTGTCGGGATATCCGAGTCCAGGAGTGTAACAATGCCGCAGATGCTTCATCAAGGTGAGTCGCAGAGCGGTGCTAGCCCTGAATCACACCGTCTCCGAATCTGATCGCAGTGTTAAGAGTGAGACCGTGAAAGCCTGCATATGCTCACCAAGACCTTTTATCATCTGAAACCAAGTGCCCAGGCAAAGCTCAACCTCACCTTTGAGCCCGTCACAAATAACGCCATCGTTTTGGGCATCGAAGTTCTGGATGAATCGCAATAAAGCACCCCCCGGGGGCAACTTTGCACCGCGCAGAAGTGCCCGCCGTGATGCTGATCTCGCAAAATTGCGAGGAGGATGCGAATTCGCGATCAGAGTACCCAGGGAGAGACGAGGCCAAGAGGGTCACAGAACAAATCTTTGACGGAGTGCGCGGGAAAGGGTGCGCCCGAAGATAGATCGGTATCTATCTGGCGCATCAATCACTTAACTCGCCGTGAGACTACTCAAACACCGACCGCCGGCTAGCAATCCAAACCGCAAGCGAATCAATTGCTTGTTTCCCTTGGATCACTAAACGCTTCAATTCGAATGGCAAGCAGTTTGCAGGTATTGCTTGCGTGAATCTGGTGGAAGAGTCCGATAGGCATGTAAGCGCAGGGTCAACCATGCGAACAGCGAAGCGATCGCTAACATGGTCGATTGTCCTGAGCATACTGATGATCTGCGCTGGCCTGGTGGCAATCATTTTCCCACTAGTTTCAGGAGTAGCTGGCGCAGAACTCATGGGTTCCTTGTTTATTTTTAGTGGCCTGGTTCATGTGCTATTCGGCCGGCATGCACTAGGCGAGGGCGGCGGGTTCATTTGGGAATTGCTTCTTGGAGTTGTGTATGGAGCCGCAGGGATTTACCTGTTGCTTCGACACGCCGCAGGCATCTCAGTTTTGACCGTCGGCCTGGTGACTTACCTGAGTGCAGAAGCGGGTCTGGAGTTTGTGCAGTGCTGGCGGCTTAGACAGCTCCATGGTGTGAGATGGATTTTCTTCGATTCACTTCTGACTTTAGCCATTGCGCTCCTTATCTGGATAGCATGGCCCTCAGGTGATTCGATCGTCGTTGGAGCATTGATCGGCATCAGCATGATCTTCAGCGGTATTTCGCGACTAATGCTTGTTCTCGCGGCAAAAGAGTGGAAAGTCGACCTGGCCTAGAATGAAGAGATCACCCAGTGTCGATTTCGAATCTATTAGACATGACCCTGAATGCGGTATTGCATAGTTTTTCAGGGTGGGAAAAAAGTCATGACGAGCTCAAAGTACCTTCCGAGGGGACAAGTGAAACGAATCCTCGTCCCAACCGACTTTTCGCCTGGCGCGAAACTGGCGTTGGACAGGGCGATCACTGTGGCTCGATTGTATGAGGCTTCAATTTATCTCCTTCATGTGATCACTCCATTTACCCTGGCAGGATTGGCCGGGACCACCGCAAGTGCGTTGGGGCAGATCTTTTCCGAGGGCGAGGCCGCGATTGAAGATCTGGTTTGCTATGCGCGAAAACAAAGCGTGAGCTGCGCCGGGATGGTCCGGGAAGGAGCGCTGGACGACCAAGTTCGCAGCGCAATTTCAGAACTCGGTATCGACCTTCTTGTTTTGGCAACCAAAGCCGGCAGAGGGCTGAGCGGTTATGCGTTGGGTTCGACAGCAGAGCGGATTCTGCGAAAGACATTGATCCCTGTGATTACCGTCGGAATTTGCCGCCCTCTGCGGGGCTGGCCAGATGGGGGGCCTTCTCACATTCTTTATGCCACCGATCTGAGCCAAATATCATTCCGAAGTCTCGCGTATGCTCGCTCGGTTCAGCAGCGATTCTCGGCTAAGCTCACCGTCGCGCATGTTCTACCCATCGGGGCCAAGCAGGAAACTGTTCAGAGCGCGCTCTCGCAGCTCCAAAGGCTGACAACGGGAGACGAGGAGACTCAAATCCTACTTGGAGCCGTCGGCCCGGCGATTTGCAACGTGTCAACGAGAACGGGCGTGGATCTGGTCGCCGTTGGTGTTGAGAAACATTCGGTTCTGAGTGAATATTTCCTAGGCCACAATCTCGTTGAAATCATGGGCGCCGCGCCGTGCCCTGTCCTGACGATTCGGCAATGGAAGTAACTTATTTGTATCAGCGTAGATGGATTGTGGCGTAGCAGGACGCCAATCGGCACCTTAACCGAGCAAGTTCCTGGCGAACTCAGCACTAACGTCGGAATACTGACACCTTTCGCCCGCAACGGACGATCCGAGCCCGGAAACTCTCCTCGAATTTGGATTTCCTCCCGGCAAAGCGAAATGCCCCAGCGGGTGGATCCCTGAAGGACGCTTCAATTTCCCCTCGTGACCATAGAGATCGCAAAATCGCGAGCAGACCGCGAATTTGTGATCCGGGCGCTTGAACGTTTTCATGCATTTACCGGTTGGCGAGTGAAGTGCATTAGACACGGTGAAAGACAAATTCAGAAGGAGTTTGCGGCTATGGACAGAATGTTGGTTGTTGTATTCGATACCGAAGATAAGGCCTACGAGGGAAGGCGGGCTCTTGCCCAGCTGGATAGCGAAGGCAGCATCGCGGTATTTGCCGACGCGGTGATCGTGAAGAATGCGAACGGCTCAATCACAGTGAAGGAACGGAATGATCAGTGGTGCCTGGGTATGCTTGCAGGCACCTCACTGGGAGCCCTAATCGGTCTGCTGGGCGGACCGGTCGGACTGGCGATCGGCGCTTCTTTTGGCCTGCTGGCCGGCACGATCGCAGACGCGCGGGACGCTGGAATCGACATCGACTTCGCGGACGATGCATCAAGGGAGTTATTGCCGGGCAAGTATGCGCTGGTTGCCGAGATCAGTGAAAACTGGACGGCCCCGCTAGATCAGTCGATGGAGGCCGTCGGAGGAAAGGTATTCCGGCGAGCGTTGTCCGAAGTGAAGCATACGCTTCACGAAGCAAACGTTGCGGCCATGAAGGCCGATTTGGCGCAAATGAAGGCCGAGCATGCGAAGGCGAGCGCCGATCGCAAAGCGAAGTTGCAAGGAAAAATCGATCAACTCGATGCCAAGATCAAGGCTCACCTTGAGAAGGCCGAGCAGCAGCGAGCAGCTGCAGAGCGCGAGGCGAAGGCCAAGGCCGAACTGCTCAACGCCAAAGCAGTGACGATGCAGCGGCAGGCGGCGGAGATCCACGTGTAAGATCCCGGGCGGTTTCCGCCCAAGGATCGAACCGTAATTTCGAGAGCCGGCTGTCATTGGCGAGATCGAGGAGTCCGGGGCGGCCACGGAACGTGTTTGTTGCCAGCGGCCTTTTGCCGTTCGGACTCCTCGGGAGTATTGCAGCGATCCTCGCTTAAGAGGCTACAACGTCGAAGAAACAAAAACCGAAAGGAGTATCAAAATGAGCATTCAAACCAAGGCAGCAAAGGAAGCGATCCACAACGTGCTCGAAGCAAAGATCAAGACCCTTGAATCCAAATTCGAGACGCTAAAGGCACAAGCAGAGACAACAAAGGCTACCGCTGAGATCAAGGCGATCGCCGCGATCGCTGCGCGAAAGATCCAGCTTCGCCAGAAATTCGAGGAACTACGCAATTTGGGCAACGGCAGCTGGGAACACGCCAAGAACAACCTTGAGTCACTCGTGGCGAAGTTCGAAAACGATGTCAAGAACATCGAAGCCAAGATGCACGCTCGCTGAATAGCGAATGTACATCTTTCTCTCTTACGTAAGAGAAAGTTCTGAATAAACCAACTGATAGGAGGAACGACAATGGCAGAGATCAGTTCTGCAACTTTTCAGATGACCCGCGAAATGGTGAGCCACTGGGGCTGGTTTCTAGCCTTTGGTATTGTGCTCGCACTGCTCGGGGTAGCCGCGATGATCCGGTCATTCGCTGCGACGGTTGGGTCCATGCTGTTCTTCGGATGGCTGCTGATTTTCGCCGGAGCGATCGAGTTTATCGATTCGTTTATGGTGGGGCATTGGTCTGGATTTTTCCTGCACCTGCTCGCAGCGATTCTCTTTCTCCTCACGGGGATTCTTTTCCTGGCCCGGCCCTTGATCAGTGCCGAAGTCGCCACCTTCATGATGTCGCTGTTTTTTCTGGCCGGTGGGATGTATGAAGTAGCGGCTTCTCTCTGGTCCCATCTGCAAGGTTGGGGTTGGCACGTTTTCAGTGGGCTGATTTCGATGGTCCTGGGAGGGATGTTACTGGCGCAGTGGCCTCTGACGGGACTTTGGGCGATAGGCTTGTTCGTCGGAATCGATCTATTCCTGAGTGGGATCAGCTGGATGGCCATGGCAATGGCACTACGAAAGATGTGAAAAGCCAGGCCGCCCCAAGACATGTCGATTGAGAAACCTGATTTGCGTACTTCAAATCTGAAATATGCAGGCCTCGAAGAAGGAGGGTGCCATGTGGAGTGACGAGCAACTACAGAACGATGTTCTCGAGCAGTTGCGGTGGGAGCCGGGGGTGAACAGCGCCGAAATTGGCGTCACCGTGAAGAGCGGAGTGGTGACTCTCAGTGGCAAGGTCAATAGCCTGGCAAAGAAGAGTGCCATCGAGAAAGCCGTGAAACGGATGCCTGGGGTAAAGGCGATTGCTCTCGACATCGAGATCGAGATTCCTGGTTGCGAGAAACGCACCGACAGCGATATCGCTCTCGCGGCAGAGAACGCCCTCAAATGGGATGTCTTGGTTCCGCACAATCAGATCACGGTAACGGTATTCGACGGTTTCATCACCCTTGAAGGCGAAGTCGACCGGCACTTCCAGAAGGAGGCAGCCGAACATGCTGTCAGTCGCCTTGAAGGTGTGAGAGAAGTGAAAAATCTGATCATAGTCAAACCCAGCGTAGCGCCAGTCGACGTCAGAGAGAAGATCGAAGCGGCCTTTAAGCGGGACGCTGCACTCGACGCGGAGAACATCAAAGTCAAAGCCGATGGGGGCACCGTGACCTTGATAGGGAAAGTCAAGTCCTGGGCAGAAGCCGACGACGCCGAGTCTGCCGCTTGGGCTGCGCCAGGAGTCTCGAACGTCGTTAACATGCTGACGCCCTCAAACTGAAATCGAATTGTCTGTCGAGGACCCTCGCGAGCAGAACGCGACAGAAGGATCGTAACAAGGGCAAGTTCATTTAGGAGGAGGAGAGATCATGAAAACCGAGGACGAGGAGCTGCAAAGGTACATTCTTGAGGAACTGGAATGGGATCCCGGTGTGAACACTGCCGACATCGGCGTCACCGTAAAAAATGGCGTGGTGACTCTCAGAGGCAAGGTCAGCAGCTTGGCGAAAAAGCTTGCGATCGAGAAGGTAGTAAAGGAGTTCCCGGGCGTAAAGGCAATCGCGGTCGATCTCGAAGTGAAGATTCCAGGGTACGCAGAACGCACTGACAGTGACATCGCCCTCGCAGCAGAGAACGCTCTCCGCTGGGATGTCCTAGTTCCGAACGATCAGATCAAGGTGACCCTTGACCAGGGCCTTATTACTCTCGAGGGCGAAGTGGAGCGGCAGTTTCAGAAGACCGCGGCCGAACAGGCTGTGAGCCGTTTAACCGGGGTGATCGGGGTGAATAATCTGATCGCGATCAAACCCAAAGTGGCACCCGCCCAGATCCAGACCAAGATCGAAGCGGCCCTGGAGCGAGACGCGGCTATTGATGCGGAGAATATCCGAGTAAAGGCCGACGGAAGCACCGTCACTCTATCCGGGATGGTCCGGTCCTGGGCGGAAATCGAAGAGGCCTTGTCAACCGCATGGGCCGCGCCGGGGGTTTCAAAGGTTGTAAATCAACTGACCGTTTCTGCATGAAATCGGTTATTGAAGTCAGAAGAAGGAGGAAAGGGTATGAAACCAAAGGAGAAGAGCGAAACAGTTGTGGTTTACGTCGCGAGTTATGCAAGTCTCGATGACGCGAATGCAGACTACGCGGCGGTGAAGCAGCTTTATCGCGACGGCGTAATCGGAGTATATGATGCGGCGGTTGTCAGCAAGGACGCCTCTGGTCATGTGAAGGTTCACGGAACCGAGAAACCAACCGAATATGGTGCCCTAAGCGGTTTGGCGGTGGGCGCACTGGTCGGCATTTTCTTCCCGCCGTACCTGGTATGGGAGTTGGCGGCCGGCGCGGTTCTCGGGACGCTGATCGGGCACTTCTGGGCAGGGATGCCCTTCTCGGATCTGAAGCAAATTGGAGAAACGCTTCAGGCGAACACGGCAACCTTGATTGTGATCGGCAAGTCGAAACTGCGCGAGGCACTGACAAAAGCAGTGAAGCATGCAGTGAAGGACTTCGAGAAGGAACTGTCCACCGATGCCAGCGCCTTCAACAAGGACCTGAAAGCCGCGGTTGGGGACTTCTTGAAAGCGGCTTGAGCAACTTACCGGGGACTTAGTGCAAAACCAGAGTTGGTGAATGGCGAAGCTACGGCGCTCCACTCGATGCGGCAAGGAGCGCGCGGCGATCATGCACGCGCCACGACCGGGCGCAACAACTCTGGTTTTGCCGTAATTGCGCCACCGATGCGCCACGGCGGGGGTAAGATAGGATTCAAATTGCTTTATTGAAATCATTGATCAAGAGGCGCACATGGGCGGAATGATCCCGTTGGTGGACGAGTCCCGAAGGACCATGAGATTCCCGGTCGCGACCACAGCAATCATCGCGATCAACTTCGGCGTATTCATCCTCGAGCTGATCGGCGGCGACCAGTTTGTGATGCAGTGGTCGGAGATACCCGCAGATGTCGTCGCAGGGCATCATTGGATCACGCTTCTGACGTCGCAGTTCTTGCATGCGGGATGGATGCACATTCTGGGCAACATGGTGTTTCTGCACGCATTCGGTCCCAGGGTGGAAGATGCCATGGGACGGCTGAAGTACACTGTTTTCTATTTGCTCAGCGGCCTGGTGGCCGCACTGGCAGAGACCGCGATGACACCCCACTCGACTCTCCCCAGCCTGGGAGCGAGTGGCGCTATCGCGGGCGTGATGGGCGCATTTATCGTGATTTCGCCTGGCGATCAGATTAAGACCCTTTGGTTCTTTGGCTGGCTCGCTCGGGTAAGCTTTATCCCGGCGTTTCTCCTGATTGGAGTCTGGTTCCTTATCCAGCTCTTCGATCAGATTGGCTCGGTGGCGGATGTGCAGAGTGGCGGCGTGGCATACGCCGCTCACGTGGGCGGGTTCCTTTTTGGAGCGATTACGGGGCGGCTGTTTGCCCGCTCGAACGATTCTTCTGAGTGGTAAGCCTTGATGCGACTGCGCGAAAGCTTTCCGGCGTTCTCGTCAAATGGCAGCAAGCCACGACGGAACACGCGAACCAGACAGAGGAAATCATTTGCCGTGAGAGCGAGCGATTCTCCAAGCCAGATATAAACTTAGCGCGGTAGCGACCAGAAAGCCGAACCTCAACAACTGCCCAGCCCATCGCTCCCAGCCCTGAGGATGATAGAACGACAGCAAAACTGCCGAGCCGACAATGAAAGCACCAGCCAGGATGCTCAGGACAAGGCGGTTTGCAAGGTTCTCGAGGCGGAGCGCGAATGGCTCCAAAGTCTCCGCACGCAATCCGATTGCAAAATTCCCGCGTTCGATGTCGCCCAGCACCCGTCGCATCTGCTGCGGAAGGGCAAGGCTCAATCGGGCCATCTCTATGCTCGCTGGGCCCAGCTTGCCGAGCCAGCGCGAAGGTGAATATTGGCGCTCGGTCATGCGCTCGGCATAGGGCTGAATTACCGTCATCAGATCGAAGGTCGGATCGAGGCTGACGCCCATTCCTTCCGCCATGATGACGGATCGCAGCAATAGTGTGAGATCCGCCGGCAGGTGCAGATAGTGCTTACGGAGCGTTGCGAATACGCCATTCAGCAGAGGAGCCAGTTTGATTTCCTTGAGCTCTTTGCCGTAGGACGGCTTGATAAGATGCTCGAGATCGAGCTGCAGCGCGTTCCGATCGACGGGCCTTGTGCTCCGCCCAAGCTCTAGAAGCACTCCTGTGAGTTGGTCGAAGTCCCGATTGCCGAGGGCAATGATCAAGTCGGAGAGACAATCGCGCGTGCGGTCGTCCAGGGTGCCGGCCATGCCGAAATCGATGAGCGCCACGCGGCCCCCGTGTTCGACGAAGAGATTGCCGGGGTGAAGGTCGGCATGGAAGAAACCGTCATCGAAGATCATCTTCATGACGATTTGCGCACCGTGCTGAGCGAGCTCTGCACGGTCGATGTGCGCCCGATGAAGCTTGGCCTGATCGTTCACCTTAATTCCCGAAACGCGCTCGAGTGTAAGCACTCGCGGCGTTGAAGTGTCCCAAAAGACACGCGGGATATGCACACTCTCGTCGCCTTTAAAATTTGCTGCAAAGCGCTCGGCATTGCGACCCTCGTGCGAGTAGTCGAGTTCCTCGCGAATGGTCTGCTCGAACTCTTCCTCAAGCCCGATCAAGTCGTACTGCTTGCCGGCTTCCCAATGGTTGCTTGCGGTGGCAGCGAGGTTCCGTAGAATCTCCAGATCCTCCTCCACCTGTTCTGCCACTCCGGGGCGCTGGACTTTGACCACAACATGCACGTGGTCCTTGCGCGTCGCTAGGTGCGTTTGTCCGATGGATGCTGCAGCGAGCGGTTTCGGGTCGAAGCTTGCGAACGCGGCATCGATGGGCTTGCCGAGTTCTTTCGTGAGCAGATGCTCAATCTGCCCAGTTGGGACTGGCGGAACCGAATCCTGCAGCTTGCTCAACTCGGCCAGATATTCCGGCGGCAACAGATCGGCCCGTGTCGATAGCAGTTGCCCTAATTTGACAAATGTTGCGCCTAGTTCTTCAAGCGCCATGCGCAGGTGCTCGGGAGGAGTCAATGCGGCCGCATGCTCCGAGGGCGGCTTCATGGTAACCGCAAACCGCTGCAAACCGAGCGCGCTATACAGTGAACCGAGGCCATGCTGGGACAGTACTTCTGCGATCTGGCCCATACGATGAAGATGCGTTTCCTTTGACAGAGTCATTGTGTTGTTCTCCCCACAGACTTTACTTCCCGCGACTTTTTGGCCCGCATCTGCTAATGCGGAGCTCCACACAGTCCTATGGTTTGCTGTTTGCCTCCAGCAAATTCCTTATGTTTGTGAGCGCTGCCTGAAGATTGGAGGCAGAGCGTCCTACAACGACCTTCCGGATAAGTTCTCCCTTGAGCCCCGCCATCGAAAGCTGTTCGGTGCCCATGGCCATAATGAGATAAAAGCCAGGATGGCCCGCTGCGGCGCGATCTCGAACGCAGAAGGACAGGCTCAATGCTGTATCGAAGTAGTGGCTTGAATAGAGTTGTTTTTCGGCGACGGCATAGGCTACATCATCTGCCGGATCTCCTCGCATTGTTACTTGATGGATCATCCGCAGCGTTGGTTTGAGCCCAAACTTGACTTTGGTCCAATAGAAGCGATCGCCGATATTGGCTTCTTTGGCGTCGGGATAGGTAAGAAGATAACTATAGAAGTCAGGTAGCTGCGCCGGCAATGCCTTGGAATAGCTCAGCATGTAGGCAAACTCCTGCGCGACGGGAGCAGGCTCGGGCTTATCCTCGTAGATTCCGAGAGCGTGGTTGCCTTCTTTTTGATAGGCCACAAGAAGGTCCAGCGCCTTGCGCTGCAGGAACTGATCGACTCGCCGATCGACATCGGGCGCCGACCAATCGATAGACCGCTGGAGTTCCCCCATTGAGTTGCCGGGTAATTGGATCGAGCAATCTCCGGGACGGCATTTCTCTAATTCGTGAACCTCGTCCGAGTCGAGGGAAAGACCATTCAGGTCAGAAAGTTTTGGAGGGTTCCCAAAGATTCCCAGATCCAGATAACCGGGCACGCTCCGGAAGCGATTGAGGTTCGAGACGAGACGCAGATAATCTTCCGGCGCCGCATGGATATAAACCGCCCCAAGCAAAAAAACCTCGGCCGAAGTTCGCGGAGGAAATACCTTCACGACGGGTATACCATGACGGATCTGATCGATTTGTTCCTGGCCAAGTCCCACATTCTGTTCGAAGAACGCCTGGAGCCGCGGATTTGACTGGGTATGTGCAAATCGAACAGCCGCGATAAGCGAGAGAACCACGCAGATATCCAGGACCACTCGCCGCGCCGGAAAGCCTTTTTCCCATGATGGTTCGAAGGTTTGCGCATTCGGAATGTTTCTGTTCATCGTTTCACCGCCGATCTCAGACCGCATGCTTTCCATAAGCGCCTGCGCTCGGATATCTAACCTGCAGCTTCTGCTGAACGTGCGTACTTGGCTGCGTTCTTCTGCGCCTCATGATTGAGAAGCATTCTCTTTGCGGTTTCCACCAGCAGCAGGTAGGCCAAAGTTGCGACTGCCACAAAGATGAAATAGCTGAGCGGCAGGGGAGTAAAGCCGAGCATTCGTGCCAGAGGGCTGAACGGCAAAAGTGTCCCGACGGCCACCACTCCCAGACACGTCGCAAGCAGAGCGGTGCTTGGCCGGCTCTTCAGCGGATTTTTCGCGGTGCGGATGACGAATATTACAAGGGTTTGCGTGGCGAGGGATTCAACAAACCATCCAGTATGAAACTGTGCTTCAGTCGCACGGAAAAAATGAAGGAGTACGTAAAAAGTGAGGAAATCAAAGATAGAGCTGATAGGTCCGATGAAAATCATGAAATCGCGAATCAAGCCGATGTCCCACCTCTGGGGCTTGACCAGGTATGTTTCGTCCACGTTGTCCGTAGGGATCGTGATTTGAGACAGATCGTAAAGGAAATTATTCAGCAGAATCTGCGTCGGAAGCATGGGAAGAAAACCGAGAAAGAGCGACGCTCCGGCCATGCTGAATACATTCCCGAAGTTGGAACTGGTGCCCATGAAGAGATACTTCATCACGTTTCCGAATGCCTTTCGGCCTTCGATAATGCCGTCGTGAAGAACGCGCAGGCCGGGCTTGATGAGAATGACGTCGGCAGCCTCGCGGGCTACGTCGGCTGCGCTCGGAACGGAGATGCCCACATCGGCGGCGTGAATCGAAGGAGCATCATTGATCCCATCGCCCATAAAGCCGACGGCGTGTCCGCGATGCTTGAGGGCGAGGAGTATCCTGCTTTTTTGCGCCGGCGAGATGCGAGCGAAGACGTGGGTTTCCTCGGCGTCATGGGCCAGCGCGGGATCGGTCATATTGGATATTTCATCGCCGGTGACGATGTGGCTTGTGTCGAGACCGACTTCTGCGCACACTCTGGTAGTCACAAGATCGTTGTCGCCGGAGATGACCTTCACTTCGACGCCATCCTGCTTGAGTGAACGCAGTACTTCGTCTGCATCGGCTAGTGGAGGATCGGTAAAAGTAATAAAGCCGGCCAGGATGAGATTGCACTCGTCCTTTACTGAATAATCGGGGCGCGCGGGAACCTCGGCGTAAGCAACGGCCAGCGAACGGTATCCCTGACTGTTCAGCGTGTCGCTGGCTTGGCGAATGCGCTTGATGGCTTCCTGGTCAACAGATTCTGTCTTGCCATCGGCCTGGTAACCCGCGAGAAGAGGGAAGATCCCCTCCGGCGCACCCTTGGTCACCAGAACACGTTGCGACTGCCGTTCGATAACTACAGATAGACGCTTTCGTTCAAAGTCGAAGGGAATCTCATCGCACTTGGTGTATCCCTCAACGTTTTGCGGATTCTGTCGAACGATCGCATCGTCGAGTGGACTACGGATGCCTGTCTCGAATTTACTGTTCAGGTATCCGAGCTCCAATGGCCGGCTGGAAGGATTGCCGAAAGCATCCAGAGATCGATCGAAAAGCATCGTTCCGACCGTGAGTGTCCCGGTCTTGTCGCTGCAAAGCACATCGAGACTGCCGAGATTCTGGATGGAGGGAAGATGTTTGACGATGACGTTCTTGCGCGCCATGGCGACGGCGCCTTTGGAAAGCGTGACCGACGTGATCATCGGAAGAAATTCCGGCGTGAGACCAACGGCCAGTGCAACTGCGAAAAGCAAGGATTGAAATGGATCGCGATGGCGCAAAATGCCAACGGTGATGAGGAAGAGAACGAGAAAGAGGACGGTCATCGCAAGCAGCCGGCTGAAATCCCGCAGGCCTTTGTCGAACGCTGTCTCTTCGGCGCGCGCTGTGAGCCTTGCTGCAATGTCGCCAAAAGCGGTGTGCCCTCCAGTGGCGATAACCTCCGCAGTAGCCGTTCCACTTACAACCGACGTGCCCAGAAAAACCATGTTGGCCGCATCCGCCTTTGCAGAGGCCGGTTCTGCGGAAGCCGCTTTGGCGGCGGGAAGAGATTCTCCCGTCAAAGCCGCTTGCTGAACATACAAATCGCGGGCGGTGAGCAAACGTGCATCTGCCGGCACCATGTCTCCCGCCGAGAGCCGGACTAGGTCGCCTGGAACAACGTCACGACGACGGAGCTCGGTCCAGGTTCCATCGCGCAGAACGGTGGCAGTGGGGGCCACTTGATTCTGCAGCTGGTCAACCGCCTTCTGTGATCGATAGGACTGAGTAAAATCGATCACCGCGCTCAGCAGAACAATAGCGCAAATAATGCCTGCATCGACCTTGTCACCTAGAAATCCCGAAGCTATGGCAGCGAAGAGCAGGATCAATGTCAGCGGACTGACAAACATGCGCAGAAGATCGCGGACTGAAGAGCGATGCTTTGTCGCGGCGGGTTCATTCGGTCCAAATTGAACCAGGCGCGCTTCGGCTTCTCGGGCACTCAGCCCGGAAGCAGCAGCTAGGTTCTCACTGGAGTCTGGCGTCATGAATGAAATCTCCGAAAGGCTGCTTAGAACACGCTTTAATCCGGGAACGGTGCATCCCTCGTGCCAGCTTAGCGCGTGTGCGACTGATTTTCGATTTGAATGTAGCCACGGGGATGCCGAATGCCGAAGCGGAATCTCGCGCAGAATGGCCCTTGATCACAAAGTGATGAAATGCGGCCCGCTCCCAGTCTGAGAGTTGCAACATCTGGTTTTTTGTCGCCTCGATGAACTGAGAGGCGGCGCACATTTGCTCCGGGTCGGGCCGTTGGTCCGCAGCTCGCAATGCAAGAATTTCCGGTGGATTCTCCATCATCGCGTCCAACGAGTACTCCAGATGAGATTTCCTGCGGCGCAGGGTCATGAGCGCTGAGTTGATAACGATTCGCGTTACCCAGGTCGAGAGTGCCGAACGGCCTTGAAATGAAGGCAGTCGCCGGAATGCTTTCCAAAGCCCCTCCTGCAAGGCGTCCTCCGCATCCTCGTGATTGCGAAGGAGCCTGAATGCTACGCGATAAAGCCGATCCAGATCGTGCGCCAGGATGGATTCGAATGCTGCTGCATTCGAAGTGGAAACCGCACGGTCGCCTGTCCACTGGATTGCGTCTGGCGGCGGAGCAATTTGCCCAAGCTCGGATTGATTGACCACGCTCGTGCTCATGTTCGTTCCTTCTAAGTGTCTTGTCCGCCGGGATCCTGCTGCTGAGATTGCCGCCGTGAGCGAACCACGCACGTTGTATTCATGCGTGCGACTGGAACCCGCTGCCGCGCGAACCTCTTGTTGGTGAGAATCATTGCGCCCGCGAGGCCGAATTGAAGAGCGATGAACAGCAATGCCATTTCTGGATTCATGAGTTCAACACCTCCATGGTTTTGCGCGCCGCCACTGAATACATCAGCACGGTGACGCCGCTGAAGATCAGATTGATTCCCAAAATGATTCCGATAGCCCAGGTTGAACTGGCAGGCCACGGGACTGATATCAAATAAGCCAGAAGTATTGCCAGAAGACCATGTACTAAGATCCAGGCAGATCCGGAGTAGATTCGTAACATAAAATACGTTACGACTTCCATGATCCCTTCAAGCAAGAAAATCACAGCTAAAACAACAGTGAAGGTTTCCAGAGCAATCTTCGGATGCAACGCCAGATAGCCGCCTCCGATGACGTAGATGATTCCAATCAGCATCCTCCAGACGAACCCACCTGCACTCAGGCTGCTGAATGCGAATGCGAGATACACCAAGCCACCGAATACGATCAGCCATGCAACTACGACAGAGACAGCGATTCCCGAGGCCTGCGGAAGAATCACCGCCAGCAGTCCTAACACGATCATGGCGATTGCACACCCGATGGATGCCCCTGTAACTTTGCTGATAGCCTTCTTCACATTTTCCATTTCACTTCTCCTTTTGAGTTCCGTCTGCTCAGAAGAGCAGTCGGATTGTTCCTTTGTTGACCGCGAAGTTCGCGCCGAATGTTTCCTGAACATGGACTTGGTAACCTGATCGATTTCTCCAACGCAGCGACCTTGGTTTCGAGATCGGACTTTACCCTTTGCCAAAAGCGATCTCCCGACTGCTCCAATTCTTGAAATTTCTGATGGAGCTCGAATTTCAAGGCGTCCCACTCAGAGGCCGTCATGATTTGCATGCCGGCTAACGCGAGTTCGGAGCGGTAGTTTAAGGCCTCAATCTTCGTTCCAAGATCATTCGTCTTGAATGCAGGTCTGTCCTGGACTGCGACTTTTGCCGTTCTTGCTTCTACATCCATGTCCGTTCTCCGCGGCCTGAAACTACAGCTGTAAGGCGATGGTTGTTGCCACACGATCACGAATAGTGCAATGCAAAGGCCACTCGTAAGCTATTGAAAAAGTGCGAGAATATGAGTCACCAGGTCGCGATTCTTTCGCGGATTTGCGAAAAGGCGAAGAGTCCGGTCGCGGAAAACACGGGCTCGAGTCTGTCTTTGCGAGATTCCCCTCAAGGCGCAGCAAAGGTGCCCGCAGCCGCACAGCGGTCGCCAATCGGCAGACACCTGAAAGCAAACAGCGCGAGAATCGGAGATTTGCTGGCCGGTCGCGATTTCACGAACTTCGCGACGATCAAACCGCGCCGGCGGTCACTCAAAGCACTCGAAACGACCAGATTAGGTTTGGCCCTTGCCTTGCAGGCAAGCTCGAGGGAAAACACGTGAAACGAATCAGAATTAATTCCGGAATACTGACGGCGGTTGTGTTGGTTTTGACGACTTGGCCTGCGGGAGCTTACTTTATAGAACCCTCGGAGACTCATTCGCCGATTGCGAACATGGGCGCGAAGGCGCCGGAGCTGAGTAGCGAAGGTCAAGCTTGGCTGCGGAGAGCGATTGAGAGCGACGATTCGGCCGATCTGCGCTGGCCGAATTTCGGCGATTACAGCAAGCACTTGAAGAAGTTCTACGAGTTCAACGGCTACTCTCTCTGGTGGATCAAGGGAGGTGAGCCGACCACACAGGCGAGACAACTGATAGCACTTTTCCGCGAAGCTGACCGGAAGGGGCTATCTGCAGAAGACTATGACGGATCCCGCTGGGACGAGCGCCTCGCGTGGCTCAGACCTGAGACACGGCAGCCAATCGAGGCATTCGAGGTGAGGTTCGATCTCGATCTCACAGTCTGCGTCATGCGCTATATCTCCGACCTTCATATCGGAAAAGTGAATCCGCGGCATCTCGCGTTCGCTCTAGACGAAGACACGAGGAAATACGATCTGGCGGAATTTGTCAGGGATTACGTAGTCAATGGGAATGATCTGGCCGGTGTTCTGTCGCGGGTAGAACCGCAATATCCAGGATACCGTCGTACGATTCAGGCGTTGCAGACGTATCTTGACCTCGAAAAGCAAGATGATGGAGTACGACTCCCTGCAATCAAGAAAGCAATACTGCCCGGAGATGTTTATTCAGGTATCCCAAGAATCGTCCGACTGCTCCGCTTAACCAGCGATCTGCCAGGTGGCGCCAATGTCTCGGTCGACTCACTGGTTTATAAGGGCGTATTGGTTGAAGCGGTGAAGAACTTCCAGCGGCGCCACGGGCGCGATCCAAGCGGCCACATTGACGCTGAAACATTGGCTGATTTGAACGTTCCTTTCAGCCGGAGAGTCCGGCAAATGCAACTCACTCTCGAGCGATGGCGTTGGATGCCGGATTCGTACCAGAAATCTCCGATTGTGGTGAACATACCCGAATTCCGGCTGCGTGCTTACGATGACAATTTCAACATCGGAGTGACGATGAAAGTCGTCGTGGGCAAATCCTACGGTCATCATACCCCGGTCTTTGCCGACACCATGGAATACTTAGTCTTCCGTCCATATTGGGAAGTCCCGTATACCATCACGCGGGCCGAGACAATTCCCCACATCCTGCGAGACCCCGGCTACCTTGCTAAAGAGAATATGGAGGTTGTCGACGGCCGACAAAACGTTGTGACCTCAGGAGCAGTGAGCGGCGAAGTCCTGAATCAACTCCGGGCCGGCAAACTGTTCGTGCGGCAAAGGCCAGGACCGAAGAATTCACTGGGGCTGGTGAAGTTCGTTTTTCCAAACAGCTACAACGTCTACATGCACGGCACACCGTCAACGGCGCTCTTTGCCAGGTCGCGCCGGGATTTCAGCCACGGTTGTGTCCGATTGGAGAAGCCCGCTGATCTGGCTGCCTGGGTTCTGCGCGGCAATCCTGGATGGACACCAGACCGCATTCGAGCGGCGATGAACGGGACCACGACCCAGCAGGTGAACCTTGCTCATCCTATTCCAGTTCTGATTCTCTATGGCACCGTCGTTGTTGCTGAAGATGGTCAAGTTTGCTTTTACGACGATGTCTATGGCCACGACGCAGCCCTCAAAAAAGCCTTGGCGAAGGGCTATCCGTATCCGTGGTGAGGCCAAACTGTGCGGTTACCCTTGCGCCCACGGGTTGCAGTGTCCTTGAGCAGGGTGGATCCTCTCGAATACGGACGGCCGCGGACGCAATGGAGCTTGCCGTTTCGCGCCCCAATTGAATCGGAAGCAGACCCCAAACTGACTTCTTCCATCTTCAGTTAACCAATCCCGCTGCTGGTCTCGAAGGTCGCGAATTATCGAGGGAATCGCGAGCAACGTCGCACATCTAACAGCATTTTCAAGCATTTAGATGTGGCAACGGTATTGCTTCAGAACAAGGTGCAGAGGAGGAGCCCGATGGAACAAATGCTGATTGCCCTGCCAAACCAAAACGAAATCGGTTCCGCCGGCGCGAGATTCCGTTTTCCATTGACAGAGCCCGATATTAACACGGGTAGAGGAATCGCTTGGATCGATCCACCTCTCATTCGATTTGGCGCCTCTCAAGCGCTCCGTGACCCAAGTGCCGAACGAACCCATATCGAAATTGATTTTGCGGGTTTCGAGCGATAAGGGAGATAGCAATGGACGAATCCTCGACAAAAACGAATGTGAACGAAATGTTCATGGGCCGCCCAAGCGATGAAACTTTCGACAGAGAGGATGACGATCGCAAGGTCAGGAACTTCGTCGTGCCCGCTGATTTTGAGAATCGTGGGGGCAAGAGCGGTCCAACACTTCACATGATGGAGGACTGGCTCGAGCATGAAGCCGAACGTCTTCGGCCAATCCATATCAGTCTTTCTGAATCCTCCACCGCATTGACCGTCCGCGCAGATGTGCCTGGAGTGAAGGAGGACGAGCTGAGAATCAAGGTGCAACCGGACCGCGTGATGATTACGCGAAAGCCTGCAACCACGAAGGGGTCGGGGATCGGCTTTTCTGTAAGTTGCCCGAACGAAACCAGCAGAGTTATCGAATTGCCGAGTCCAGTCACCGTAAACAAGGTTCGAATTGCAGTCAAGGATGGAGTGTTGGAATTGGATCTTGCGAAGGCCGAGCCAGGCCAGCGCTGATCGGCACATTGGCGCTCGCGCGAGCCATCTTTCGTTAACTTGGCTGGTCAGCGCGCCCAACCGCTCTGGCTAGGGAGGAAGAAGTCTTTAGAGGACTCGAAAGGAGAATCAAAGATCATGAGTGACCGAGACCTTCAAATATGCATTCAAGAAGAACTTCGGCATCAACCAGATCTGTCGCACCCGACTAAGATTGGCGTCGCGGTGAAAGACGGAGTGGTCACCTTAAGCGGCTCTGTAGACAGCTGGTTCGAGAAGTGGGCAGCTGAACGCGCGGTTAAGCGAGTGGTTGGCGTGACTGGTTTGGCACTGGAACTTGAAGTTACATTACCCGACTCCAGCGAGCGGACCGACGCCGAGATCGCGGGCGCTGCCGAAACAGCTTTGGAATGGTCGGTGTCGGTACCTTCCGACCGTATCCGGGTAATCGTCGAGCACGGGTGGCTGACACTGCAGGGAAAAGTTGAATCGGATTACCAGCGATCGAACGCTGAAGCCGCCGTACGAGGCTTGATTGGCTTAAGAGGGATCTTGAACGATATTGCCGTCAAGCCTGTCGAGACACCGGTCCAAATTGAGAAAGGAATCGAGGCATCCTTCAGGCGCATTGCCTTGCTGGATGCAAACCTCATCCATGTGAAGGCTGTTCAAGGGATAGTGACGTTGACCGGCAATGTACATTCCTGGGCAGAACGCGAAGAGGCGGAACGCGTAGCGTGGGCGGAACCAGGTGTCTCGGAAGTGAAGAATCTGATTCAGTTCGACTACGCGGCGAATTACCCTGACTGATTTTTTGGCAGCGAGCGGGCGCACCTTTGCACCCCTCGGCATGACGCGTTCCATTGCATGCTTGAGGATGTAATGAACTGAGTATCACCCACTGGAGGAGAGTCGAAGACCAGCGATGATCGCAGGCCGGGCATGCGGTATTCCCCCGAACTAGAAGGCGTGTGACCGGCGGCGACTTCATTTGCAATGGAAGCGGGAATGGGGCCGATGAGCGCTCTGCTTGCGATGTTCGAGACGTCGGACTCGGTATGGAAATGGATCCACCGATTGGGAGGGCCAGGACTGATTCTATTTGGGCTCTCCGATAACACTCCGTTTGTCTCCGCCCCGCCGGGAGGCATCGACGTCTGCGTCATACTCCTTGCTGTTCGAAACCCGGCGTGGTGGGCCTACTACGCTTTGATGGCCACAGTGGGGGAAGTTCTCGGCGGCTACTTAACCTATCAGCTCGCCCGGAAAGGCGGCAGGCAAACATTGGAAAAGAAAGTAGGGCAGCGGCGAGCACAGTCAATCTACAAGGGATTCGAGAGATTCGGAAGCATGACTGTTCTGGGCGGGGCTCTGCTGCCGCCGCCGTTTCCTTTCACGACCGTTTTGATGACGGCGGGTGTGATGCAATACCCGCGCAAGAAATTCCTGCCAGCACTGATCGTGGGACGCAGTGCGCGTTTCTTTATCGATGCCTGGCTGGGCAGAATCTACGGCTCGCAAATGATTGGCTTTTTCTCGCGCCACTACCACCTTTTCCTGGTCATCCTGATTTGGCTGGCAGTTACGGGCGGCGCCTGCGCTGCCATCTATTTCCTGTGGTACCGGCCTAGGCATCACTCCGCCAAGACGACTTAAGCGTCTATAAGCATGTACGGACTTAGGAAAACAGTCTCTGGATCTTGCGCTTTCCGGCTTGCAAGAATCAAGAGCGGCTTCTCCTCGATACTTCATTCGTTGCGAGTACCAAAACGGGCAGAGCAGCAAGTTGAAGCGAGACCGAGAAGACGACCAGCCCGAGAATTGATTTTTCGTAGAGCAATCCCATGATCGCGCTGCCGGCGAACCACGCCACGCCAAACCCTGTGTCAAAAACGCCAAAAGCGGTGCCTCGCTTGTCTGGCGGAACAACCGCTGACAACACGGCCTTCAGGCAAGACTCTTGCGCGGCCAAACCAATGCCCCAAAAGATCATCCCTAGAAGTTGCGGACTGGCACTTTCGAAAAAAACCAGCGGAGCCGCGAACGCCGACACAACGAATGAGACCATAAGCACGGGCAGGCCGTGTCGATCCAGAAGTTTTCCAAGAGCCAAAGAAGCAATCGCACTCGCACACATTGCCGCCGCATAGTACACCGGAATGAGTGGTTGCGGGACTGTTCCGCTCTTTTGGAAGTGAAATGCAATTAAAGAGAAGTCCGCAAACCCTGCCGCGATCAGCGCCCCCGCAATCAGATAGAACCAATAAGCCCTGGACAGCGGTTTGCGGTCTGCATGCTGAGCTAACTCAGCTTCCAAGTCCTGGGGCCTCGGGAAAAGAAAACGAGCGATAATTAGAGTTCCCAAACAGAGAAGGGCCGGGATCAGCAACATTGTAAAAGCGTGACGATATCCGCCACGCAGATACAAGACCAGTGCCACAACCAAGGGCCCAAGCGTTGCGCCAGTCTGATCGAGGGCTTCGTGAAGTCCGAACACCCACCCATGTCCAATCGCTTTGCCTGCGCGCGAAAGCATGGAGTCCATTGCGGGCTTTCGAATGGCGCGCCCGGTTCGCTCGATAATCATAAGCGCAGCCGCCGTCGACCAATTGCCGGATAATGCCAGTGCCGGAACCGCGAATAGGTTGATTGCATATCCGAGGAAGGCAGCGGTCCAGTAATTGCGAGTTTTGTCAGTGAAGTAACCGGACACAGACCGCAAGCCGTAGCCCAACATTTCGCCGAGCCCTGCGACAAACCCAACAATTGCCGCACTGGCTCCGAGTGAACCGAGAAACGGGCCCGTGATGCTTCTGGCGCCTTCATACGTGATGTCAGCAAATAGGCTGACAATTCCGAGGAGAAAAACGAATCGGAACGCCTGCTGCGCCAGGCTGAGGTTCGATTCGGGCGGCCTGTGAGTGTCATTGTCCATGGGTCCATCGTCCCCAAAATCGTAAGTTAGATTAACAATGCAGGGCGCCTGTTGCTGGCAGCTTCAGTATTTCTAATCGGCTCGATTATTGCCCGACCAGCTGGGAAGCTCGATTCGCGACGTGTGCTCGAATATCTTTTTGAGATGGAAGTGTCGCGCCGTTCCAGCCACCTCCGAGCGCCTTGATAAGTTGGACAGTTGCGACCATTTGTTGGGCCCGGAATTTCACCTGAACCTGCTGGTCATTCAGCAGAGCAGTCTGGGCAACGACAACGTTCAGATAGGGATCGAGCCCAGCCTTAAACCGCGTAGTCGCTTCCTCAAGCGCTCGGCTCGCTGATTCTGTGGCCTGGTTCTGCCACGCAAGATCCCGTCGCACTACCCGGAGAGATGCGAGGTTGTCCTCGACCTGTTGAAACGCGCTGAACACAGTCTGTTGATAGTTCGCCACCGTCTGGTCATAGGTCGCGCGATACTGCTGGACGGTTGCCTTGCGCAATGCAGCGTCGAAGATTGTTTCGGAAAGGGCGGCTCCGACCGCCCAAAAGCCGCTTGGCAAGGTCAACCAATTTGAGACTTGCGAATTTCCGAAGCCGCCCTCGCCGTTCAGTAGCACCGATGGGAAGTAGGCGGCCTTCGCGACTCCGATTTGCGCATTCGCAACAGCCATTGATCGTTCCGCAGAGGCGATATCCGGGCGCCTTTCGAGAAGTTCAGAAGGGATGCCGACGGGGATTTGGGGCGGCGGCTCATCCAAAGCATTCACTCGCAGCGAAAAGGTCGAAGGGGATTGGCCGATCAAAACAGCGATTGCATGTTCGTATTGGTCTCGCAATGATTCCAAATCCGAGTCTTGAGCCTGAGCCGCTTCGAGTTGCGCCTCAGCCTGCGCCACTGCTTCGTCAGAGCCTAATCCGGTTTTGTACTGGGAACGAGTCAGGTCTAAGTCTGTCTGAAAGTTGGTCACAGTCGAATCCAATATAAGCTTTAGGGAGTTCTGAGCGCGGAGTTCGAAGTAATCAACAGCCAGTTCTGCTTCCGCAATAAGGCGAACATTCTCCAGATCCGCGGCGCTCGCCTGTGCGTTATAAGTGCTGGCGCGTACGCTGTTTCGGATTCGCCCCCAGAAGTCAGGCTCCCAGGATGCATCGAATGGTAGAGAAAAGTTGTTGAACGTATGGACGCTCGGTCCGGATGTGGTGGAATTGCCTGTTTTCAGGCCGCCAAACTCGGCGGTCGAAGGAAGGGAACGAGTCGCACTAGGAGATGCAGTCAGCGTTGGGTAATACTGCGAGCGCGCTTGACGAACCATAGCCCTCGCAGCGAGAAAGCTATCGGCGGCTGCAGCGATTTGCCGGTTTGAGGCGATTGCCTTCTCTTCCAATTCATTCAATTGCGGATCGTTGAATGCTGTCCACCACTTTCCGCGAGACGCGGTATCGCTCGGTATTGCGGGCTGCCAGATCTGTGGGCCACTCTCCGCTTGTCGCGGCGCTTCTTTCCAAGCTGATGCGGTTTCGACAGGTGGACGCGCATACTTAGGACCGACGCTGCAGCTCGAAATCATGAGAGCGAGCAGCGGAAACGCGAGCACTGCTTTACGGGCTCTGTGACCCTCTCGTTCATTCGCTGATGTAGACATCGACAAGTTCCCCTGGAAACAAATTGATATCGGCCGGCTTGGCGATCGCGAAGATCACAGGCAGGACCCTGACATCGACGCGCTCCCGGCGCTGGTTCGCAAGTTCGATCTTGGGAGAGACGAAGGGTTGCACCCTGACAAACTGCAAGGGCAGTTTCACATTCGAACCGCGAATCGCCATCTGCGCTTGCATCCTGGGTCCCAGCGGCAGCCGAGGAACCAGGATCTCATCCACATAACAACGCACATTGAGTTGAGTCGGTGGCGATCCTAAAGTGATGACCGGGCCTACACCTTGCGTATACGCGTCGTAGGCGCCCTGAGGTGAGACATAATTGCCGACGATTGTGTTGATGGAAAGGACGACCCCGTCTCTTGGAGCGCGCAACGTGTATTTGGCGAGTAGAGCGCTCGACGCCAAATGCGATTGTTCCAGCGCCGACACCTGCCTGTCCTGGTTTTGAATGTCGTAGATCCAGGCTCCTGCCTTGATCAATGTGTATTGCTTTCTGGCGACGTCCAGGTTGGCGCTAGCGACTTTGGCGGCGTTTGCCGCAGTGTCCAGGGCGTCCCTGCTTACCGAACGAGGATCCATCTGGTAAGCAGCCAAGTCTTTCTGATACGTTTCCTGAGCCATATTTAGCGAGGCTTCAGCAGCGGTGACCTGCGCGCCCGCGACATCTAGAGTCTCCTGTCTCGGTTGCGCCTTCAACTCATCGAGTAGTGCTTTAGCGGCTTTTGCCTGTGAGGCCAGTTGTTCCGTCGTCGCTCGCTGAACCGAATCGTCAAGGCGAAGTAGTGGATCGCCGGCCTTGACTTGCTGGCCTTCTGAAACCAGGACCTCTTTCACCGTGCCAGCCACTTCCGGATAAAGACTCGTGTTTTCGCCGCTCGTTTGCGCGCTCTCGATAATACCCTCAGCGTAGATCGCATTTCGGAACGGGTTTACGGCCGGGCTGAACGCGGGCGGGAGGGCCGGCGTTTTGATGCTGAAAAAGAAGGCCGTTGCAATGCCTGCCAGGATGCCGGCAAGCGAAGCTGCAAAGATGTACTTATGCTTCATACCACGTTCGCTCCTTTCGTGGCGGTCAGACGTCCATCTTCCATTTGCAGAATCCGGGTCGCATATTCGTAGATTCTGGCGTCGTGAGTTACGACCACCACGCAGCGGTTTTCATTGAGAAGGTTCTTGCGAACAAAGCGCAGGATCGCATTTCCGGTATCGCCATCCAGCGAGGCGGTTGGCTCATCCATGATCAAAATGTCAGGTTTGCTGATAATGGCTCGCGCAATCGCCACCCGTTGCTGCTCCCCTCCGCTAAGCTTGACGGGCGGAAGGTCCGCGCGTCCTTTCAAACCGACAATCTCCAGGCAGCCCTCCGCTTCATGCACGGATTCATCCCAATCGCGTTTTTTCAGGATGAGCGGTACCGCCGCATTCTCGGCCGTCGTCAGGCGCGGAAACAAATGAAAGTCCTGAAAAACGAATCCAATCTTCTCGCGGCGGAAATCGGCCAGATGATCGGCGTCCAGTTTCCAGATATCGACGTTTTCCACAAGAACGCTGCCTTCATTTGGCTTAAGGATGCCCGAAAGAACGCTGAGCAGGGTTGTCTTCCCGCTTCCCGATGGCCCCACGATGTAGACCATCTCGCCGAAGTAGGTCTCAAGGTCTACGCTCTTCAAAGCGACAGTTCTGGCCTCGGCCTCGCCGAACGACTTGACCAGATTCTTCGCTTGAATGGCGGCACGTGGCATATCAACCTCTGAAAACTTCGAACGGATCAATCCGCAAAACCCTGCGAACTCCTACATAGCTTGAAATCGCGGCAATCACTGCTACCATCACGAATCCGAGCGCGAGATTGCCGAAGGAGAGCATAGCGGCATAGCTTGGAAGTCTTGCCCGTGCCAGCCAGATCGTGAGCACGGAAAGCCCGATTCCCAATCCATATCCGGTAAGCGACGTAAATGTTGTCTGGAACAGGATCATCATCACCAAGTCACGGCTCCTCGCTCCGATGGCCTTCAATGCGCCAAACCGCTCCAGATTCTCGAGAATGAATGTGTAGAAAGTCTGACCGGAAATAGACAGCCCAACGATAAAGCTAATGAGCATCATGATCAGCATGTTGGTTCCACCACCGGTCTTGTACACAAAGAAATCGGCGGTTCTTTTCATAAACTCCTCTTTGGTCAGGGCGAGATACCCAAGAGCCTGTACCTGGTCCTTGATGGCTTTGATATCACCGGCGCTTTGGGGTTCCACGAGCACGTAAGAGATCGTGTAGCGAGGATTGGGCAAATACTGAACGGCCCTGGAGTAGGTTGTGTAAAGAGTCGGCGTCCCATATAAACCGGATGTATTCACCTTGGCGATTCCAACGATGACGCCGCGATTGTCGTTCAACTCAAATTCCGAACCGATATGGGGATTCTCGAGTTTAGAAAACTCGGCATCGCGTACCACGATGAACCCGTTCTCTGCGTAGATATTCTCGATCTGCCCTTCGATTAATTCGGGGCGGCCGAGAAGGCTTGTGTCGTCCAATCCGATGATGTTGACGGTCTGGTAGGTTCCGTCGGGGAGCTTTGCCAATCCGCCCCCGGAATAGAGAGGAACGGCATACTTGACCCCGTGCATGCTCCGCACCGCGTCAAGCACATAGTCGGGGATCCCCACGGTATTTGCCACTGTCTGGACCGCGGGGTCCATGACCCAGATTGTCGATCCGATGTTTATAACTGTCGCCGAGGCGTGATTTAATACTCCTACGAACATCGAAGTTACGAACATCATTAGAAAAACCGCGAACGTGATGCCTAACAAGAGTGCGGTGAACTTAGCGGTGTCATTGACAAGCAACTTGAACGCGAGTTTGACGATTCCTTTCAACGGTCTTCCTCTAAATCAGTTCCAAAAGAGTTCGGGTTCTACCCAGGCTTGCGACTCTGGCTTACTGCCTGTCGTGCAACGTTTCCACGGCTTTGAGAAGAACCCGCAGGTTATCCTGGCCTCTGTAAACTGGAGGCGGTGTCCGATCCAATCCAAGCAGTGAATACACGGCTGTTTGCGCCGACCGGATGGAGTACTCCACGGTGAATACTACGTCCTCGGGCAGTTCGCAGAACTGACCAACAAAAGCCAGATTCCGCGATCCTGGTGGCACCACCTCAGGGCGATCGCCCTTTGATCGGCACAGGAATTGGCTGGTGATATAGGGCATCATGCAAGGGACGCAGGTCGACGAATTCAGAATCTTCTTAGCCTGATGGTCGTCAATTCTCAGGTGCCCCATAATCTCGGTCATGATCTCGCGACCGGTGCAATCGGCCATCGACTTGTTCACGAAATTCCCGTCCTCATCGACGAAAAGTCCATAGCCCCAGAAGACCTGAACGTCATTAGGCTGCCCGATGAAGTGTGGCTGGTGGGGGAGAACGATCGATGCTAACCAGTGCGACTCTGGAAAAGTGATGAGCCCGCCTTCTCCGGGTACATTGCCCGTGTGGTCTCTGACAAACCGGAAGAACGTAGGGTCATGAAGTGTCGTGGTGAAAGACACCCATTTCGATTCTTGAATGTGTTCTGTGAAAGTGTCCGGGCAACCAAATTCGTAGTTGCCAGCCGCAATTTTCTCCCAGAGGCCCCAACCGCCGCGCCCAGACAACCCTTTGACCGACGGAGCTGCATCCATCGACCCCAGGGTCGATCCTTCCACCATCGAGCCTAGCGTCGCTATGACCAGATCGTGTTCGCCCACGTCGATGTCAAACCGTTCACCAAGGTGATGGCAGTGGATTCGCCGAACCCAATATCCGTCGAAGCCGTCATGGAATTCGAGATCGAGAGCGCGAGTGTTGTATTGAAATCTCACGCCACGGTCCAGGAGCCATTTTTCGAGAGGGCGCACCAGGGAGTCGTATTGGTTGTAAACGGTGCGCATAATGCCTTTGAGCTTGTTGAAGCCCGAGACCATATGCGTAAACCGGTTCAGGTAGCGCTTGAATTCGACGGCGCTGTGCCACGGCTGGAAGGCGAAGGTCGTGCACCACATCAACCAGAAATCCGTATCGAAAAACGAGGGCTCGAAGTGATCCCTGATGCTGCTTTTTCCGAGCGCCTCTTCCGGTTGAAGCGAAATTCGCTCCAAAGTGAGAATCTGCCGTTCCGTCAGGCCGAACTTCGAAGCGTCGACCCTCGCGCCATTCCGAAAGAGACGGGACTGCGATGAGGTCTTCATGGTTTCGTTCCACTGGAAGATCTCCTGCGTAACTGTTTTGCTTTCGTCCAGCGTCGGAATCGATGAAAAGAGATCAAAGGTACAGACGTACTTGCTCTCGAACATCCTGCCGCCGCGCATGATGTATCCGTCTTTTGGGTTTCCTGCGGCGTCGAGGCTTCCGCCAATCTTTGGCGATTCCTCCAGGACGGTGATGTTTTCGCCCGGAATGTTTCCGTCGCGGATCAGGAAAGCAGCGGCTGCGAGAGATGCTATTCCGCCCCCGATCAGATAGACCGAAGTGGCATCGTTTGCGTATTCGCCGGACATAGAGTGAATCCTTTCTTTGAGGAGGAGGCTGCACCCTTCTTTATGCAATGCAGGTGCCACACCTAAGCCCTTGAAACGATTGCATACGATACAAAGAGAAATCGCGTTCGTTTCGCGAATTCGCGAAGACAAAGAAAGGTGAAACCCGACGGCCGGAATGTGAGCCGAGCGGTCTTGAGCCGGATTACGTCTCGCGGAATCCTCACAAATTCGCGAACCGCGATGGGTCCGGACCAAGGGGCACCCCAATTTCTTCAATTACTTAGTACTGGTCTTCATATTGCTCGATGTTCAGGTGGATTCTTGGCGGGAAATGCGGTACGGTGTTCGACCTTGTGCCGCAAATCAAGATTCCGATGAGGTAGTCGGGCAAAATGTGTCGCGATATCGATGAGGCAAAGGAAGTCGCGGGCAGGGCTGGAAGAATCGACATTCACGGCCGCATTACAGTCACGAATTCCGGAGAAATGAACTCTATGCTGGCGAATGCGCTGCTCACAAAGCCGCCAAAACTCACGGTGAACATGTCCGGGGTTTCCTACATCGACACTTCAGGGCTCGCCACGCTTTTGCAGGCTGCCGGCAAGGCGCGCAAGCAAGGTACACGGCTCATTCTCAGCGCGGTTCAGGATCAGCCCCGATACCTTCTCGAAATCACGCACCTCGATCGACTCATTGAAATCGAACGGCAGGAGCCACGCAGATGAATATGCTGGAATCGATCGGAGCGGGAGTGATCAACGGTCTTGCCTACGTGGGCGGGCTCACCTTGCAATTCTGGTCGGGTCTGCGGGCATCGCCGCGCGCGCTGGTGAAGCGGGGGCGCTGGCGTGCTGCAATGCGCCAGATGGCGATGATCGGCGTCGAAGGCGTGCCCATCGTGGCTGTCATGTCAATCTGCACAGGATTCATCCTGGCCATGCAGACCGGATCGGAGCTGCGGAAATTCGGAGCTCTGCAGTACGTGATGGACGTTGTGGCCGTTGGTTTCACTCGCGAGGCGGGCCCACTGTTGACTGCGCTGATCGTGTGCGGCCGATCCGGGTCGGCATTCTCATCCGAAATTGGCACTATGGTAGTGACCAACGAAATCGACGCGCTCAAAACTATGGCTCTTGATCCGATCGAGATAGTGATGGTGCCCAAATACATCGCGGCATGCATTGTGATCCCGTGCCTGACCATCGTGAGCAATACAGCAGGCATCCTTGCCGGCGCGGCCTTCATGTTTATCACCACGAGAATCACTCTCCCCATGTATCTGCGCTACATTTTCAATGCGATTGACATGCGCGATGTCTTCACGGGACTTCTGAAGAGCCTGATCTTCGCGGCAATCATTGTGAACGTCGGCTGCATGGAAGGTTTCAGAGTGCGGGGAGGCCCGGAGGCGGTAGGGAGATCGACTACGTCCGCCGTTGTGAAATCGATATCGCTGGTGATCCTGGCTGACGTATTCTTTACCGCGATTTTCTATCTGGTGCGCAAGGATTAAGCCCATGGCGGATGCGATGATATCGGTCGATGGCTTGACGGTCGAATATGGATCGAACCGAGTGCTGGATAATGTCAGCCTGGAGATCGAACGCGGTGAGATTATGGTCCTGCTCGGTGGGAGCGGCTCAGGCAAGACGACGTTGATGCGGCATATCATCGGGCTCGAGCAGCCGACTTCAGGTACTGTCAAAATCCGGGGAGTGGACATCAATCACTGCTCCCGGAAGGATTTGAGGGCGATCCGATGCACGATGGGTGTGGCGTTTCAGGAAGCAGCCCTTTTCAATTCCATGTCGGTGAGGGAGAACGTCGGCCTTCCCCTTCATGAACTGACCACCCTTTCCGATTCGATTATCGAAATCATGACCTACATGAAGCTGGCGGCCGTCGGTTTGGGTGAAGCCATTGACCGAATGCCGCAGGAGCTTTCGGGGGGCATGAAGAAGCGCGCGGCGGTTGCGCGCGCGACTGCACTTGATCCGGAGATTCTGCTCTTCGACGAGCCGTCGGCGGGTCTCGATCCAATTGTCGCGGCCGGGCTCGACGACCTGATTCTGTTCCTGAAACACGCGTTCCATATGACGATCGTGGTTGTGTCGCATGAACTGGCGAGCGCATTTAAGATCGCCGATCGGATTGCAATGCTTTACCGCGGCTCTCTCATAGCGGTGGAAAACAAGGAAGCGTTCAAGGCCAGTACTCATCCGCGCATACGGCAGTTCCTTGACCGGATTGCAGACCCGATCACGGAAAGTGCGGCCGCACGAGATCACCTTTCCCAACTGGCGGGACTGGCAGGAGCGAGTTGATGAAAACCGAAGCTAAAGTTGGAGCCTTCGTTATTCTGTGCGCAGCGATCCTTCTGATCACGGTCTACAAGGTGAGCAGCGCTCAAATCAAGGGGGCGCGCGCTTCATACAAGACCTATTTGCGATATGCAGGTGGGCTCGAGCCGGGAGCTGATGTTCTGTTTGGGGGGATTACGGTGGGCACGGTGACTGCGGTTCATCCCGACCCGCAGGATCCTACGCGCATCGAGATTCTGTTCGATGTGAAACAAGGCACGCCCATGAACGCCAAATCGGTTGCGCGGCTCGAATCGGTCACCCTGGTCACGAACCCGGTGGTCTCGATCACGACCGGATCGAACAATGCGCCGCGTTTGCCGCCGGGCAGCGTTATCAATTCACAGGAAACGATCAGTGTCGATGACGCCGAACGCAAGTTCGTGGCTCTGGCAGATTCAGCGAACAACCTGCTTGGCGCGGCACACACAGACATGGACAACATAACCGGCGACACGCGGCAGGTGTTGGCCAATCTGAACCAAATCACCAACAAGACGAACCAGCAGCACATCGAGAACATAGCGGCCAATGCGGATGCGATTGTGACTCGCACGTCGCCGAAGATTGATCAGATTAGCGACCAGCTGTTGACCCTGACAAAGAATGCGAATGACGTGATGGCCAAAGTCGGCCCGACCGTGGACAACGTGAACCAGACTGTTTCCAATGCGGATGCAACGATCACCGCGCTGCGAGAGCCGGGCCAGGACGACCTTGTCGAGGTGAGAAAAACGCTTACCGAGCTGCAGGCGTCGATGCGCACGAAGGATCAGGATTTGACCTATACGATCGAAAATCTACGCACGATCACCGACAACCTAAACGAACTGACGGAATCGCTCAAGGAGCGGCCGTGGAGCCTGGTGCGAATCCAGCGGCCCAAGGGACGGAAAGTGCCGCCAACGGGGGTGCACTGATGCCAAACATCTCGAAGATTAGCGCCTGCGCGGCGACACTGCTGATGGCCGGTTGCTTCGGCAAGGTTCCTCAACCGCACTATTACACGTTGGCAATGGTTCCAACAGAATCGGGTGCAGTGAGCGGCAGACAGATTGCGGCCACAGTCGCGGTGAGCGAGTTCGCAGCACCTCAGTATCTCCGCCAGGGACGGATCGTTTACCGGAAGTCCCCCGAAGAGATTGGGTTTTACGAATATCACAGATGGGCGGTCGATCCTGCTGAAACGATCTCCTCGGCCATGATCGATTCTTTTCGTTCGGGAGAACTTTTCTCCGTCGTTAAAAGGTACGATGGTCGGAATGAGCAGGACTACCTGGTGACCGGGCGGCTCGAACGGCTTGAAGAACTTGATTACGATGGTCCGGTTCGAGTGACGGCGAAAGTCTCGGCTGAATTGATCAATCTGCGAACAGGCTCGACGGAGTGGGCAGGCGAAGCGACCGCGACATTCAACGTTGAAAAAAGCAGCGTCGACTCAGTCGTAGCGCAAATGAACCATGCGGTTCAGGACTGCGTTGACCAATTAGCTGTAGGCGCGGCCGCAAAAATGAACCAGCGGCTCGCCGCGAAGTAGCGACTGGCAGAATCACTTCGTGGCCCCGAGGCAAGCTTTTCAGCGGGTCACCGATAGGGCATCAATACTGTTGCCCGTCGATAGTGCAGGAATCTGATTCGCACCATCCAACTTCTCTTCAAAACCGGATACGGCTAGGGAGCGGTACCCGCAGTCGCAAATACGTTGGCAACGATGCGCTCGGCCTCGGCCTCAATCTGTTCCAAATGCTGCTTGCCGGTGAAACTTTCGGCATAAATCTTATAGATCTCTTCTGTTCCGGAGGGCCGCGCCGCGAACCACCCGCTTTGAGCCATCACCTTGACACCGCCGATTGCCTCTCCGTCTCCTGGCGCGTGGGTGAGAATAGACGTGATCTTCTCACCTGCGAGTTCGCTGACCTGAATGCTCTGCGCCGTCATGCGTTCGAGTATGGCCTTCTGTGCGCTGTTCGCCGGCGCGTCCGTGCGATCGTACAGTGGATCACCGAGTTCCTGAGTGAGATCGCTGTAGATCGTTCCCGGATCCTTGCCGGTCCTGGCAGTAATCTCCGCAGCCAACAAAGCCGCAATGATTCCATCCTTATCGGTTGTCCACACGGCGCCGTCACAACGCAAAAAAGATGCCCCGGCGCTCTCTTCGCCGGCGAAGCCGAGTTGGCCATGCAATAAGCCATCCACGAAATATTTGAACCCAACCGGAACCTCGTAAAGGGACCGGTTGAGCTTTGCCGTGACGCGATCGATCATGCTGCTGCTCACAACTGTTTTGCCGACTGCAACGCGCGGAGGCCAATGACTCCGGGCGCCAAACAAGTAATGAATACAAACCGAAAGGTAGTGATTGGGCGGCATCAGACCCGCGCCTTTGGTTACAATTCCGTGGCGATCGTGGTCCGTGTCGCAGGCAAAGGCAAGATCGAACCTGTCCTTCATCGCAATCAGGGACTGCATCGCGCATGGAGACGAGGGATCCATTCTGATCCTCCCGTCCCAATCGAGTGTCATAAAACGGAAGGTCGGATCGACAGCGTCGTTGACGACACTCAGATTCAATCCATAGCGCTGGGCAATCGATTGCCAGTAATGAACCCCGGCTCCGCCCAGCGGGTCGACTCCTAATTTGATGCCGGAGGTTCGGACAACCTCCATATCGATGACGCGCTGAAGGTCTTCAACGTACGCCGTCAGATAATCGTGCTTATGGGTCGTCGGAGCGGAAAAAGCTTTTCCGATCGGCACGCGCTTGACGCCATCGAGTTGGCTCATGAGAAACTCGTTGGCCTGGGCTTCGATCCATTCAGTGATACTGGCTTCTGCCGGTCCGCCGTGTGGAGGATCGTACTTAAACCCACCCGACTCCGGAGGATTATGCGAGGGCGTGATGACAATGCCATCTGCCAAGCCGCCCGAGCGGGCACGATTGTAGGAGAGGATTGCATGAGAAATCACGGGGGTTGGGGTGTAATCATCGCTCTCCGCAATCATCACGTCCACTGCATTTGCGGCGAGCACTTCAAGCGCGGTCGTCATGGCCGGACGTGAAAGAGCGTGCGTATCGATTCCCAGGAAAAGCGGCCCGTCTATTCCAGCCTGCCGCCGGTACATGCAGATGGCCTGGGTGATGGCGAGGATGTGCCACTCGTTAAACGAACAATTGAAGGATGAGCCCCTGTGTCCCGAGGTGCCGAAGACGACGCATTGGCCCGGTAGACGAGGGTCCGGCCGGCGGTCGTAATAGGCGGCAAGCAGTTTCGACACATCCACGAGGTCGGAAATAAGAGCGGGCTGACCCGCCCTTGGATTGATTTTCATTGCTTTCTCCTCAGTGCCGGCACCGTTTTGAGGCCACCCGCCGGCAGCGACATTGTTCGCAGACATGCCATTTCTTCTCCGATTTCTGATGCATTGCCGGGACCATAGCTAACCTTCTGAAAACAATCCCCGGGGCTTGCAGAGCGGTCAGGATCTCACCGCGAATTCACGAAATTCTCGCACGATTGGCAGCGCCGATTCATTGCATTTTCAGGAACTTAAGGTTGGCAAAGATTGTGCATCCAGAATTCGCATGAGCGAGGAAAACATGCGACACCAAGTCTCAAGAGCTTTCAAAGAGGTTGCAGGAGCGTCCGTCGGATGGGCAGTCGTCATGATCTTTCTGGGACTCCTCGCAGTGATTCTTACGCGGAGGACCGAGATCATGGTTTCGGTCATTATTGCGTGGATCGCCATTCTCAGCGGTCTTACTTACGTGATCTCTGCGACTGGCGACTGGCATGCTGGTGCATTGATCTGGCGATTACTGATCGGTTTCCTCTATATCGCGGGTGGTGGATACGTGGCATTCCATCCGCGTATAGCTGACGAGGCGCTTGGCCTGCTCATCGCAAGCATTTTTTGCTTCGAATGCATCCTGGAGTTCATCACGTTCTTCCGGATCCGCCCCTATGCCGGTTCCGTATGGGCTCTTTTCGACGCCATTTTCACATTGCTTATGGCATTCGTGCTCGTACTTCCATGGCCCGGCTATTCATATTGGACTGTTGGAATCATTCTGGGCATCAATCTCGTGGTTACGGGGTCTTCAGTTCTGATTTACTCGCTGGCAACACGGAAAACCGTTGAGAAAGTAAGTTGACGACCCGCATTCCTGCCGCTCACCGTGATTGGAATCAGGTCGTTCACCGCGAGTGGTGAATGCAGATGTAGCAGGCGGGACTTAACGGCGCTTTTCGGCGGCTAGGCTTCGCTGGGCCGATTCGCCGGCAGCTATTCAGGAACGAATCCAAATCCAACCATCTTCTAGCGCGAAGCTGTCACCTGGCTTTGACGCCGTGCACTAAAGGGCAGCGGCAGCAAACTGAGCAAGAAGATGCCGGTGGCGACAAGGACAATCAATGGACCACTTTGCCGGTGCAAATACAAGCCGATCCAGGTTCCAATCAGAGTAGAAGTCACCGAGATCGTGACGGTGATCTGCAACATCGTGGATAAAGAGCTTGCCAGACGTCTGCCGCTTGCCGCAGGAACAGTGATTAATGCTCCCATGAGCAACACACCGAGAAAGCGAAGGCCCAGGGCGATGGTAAGCGCGAAGGCTTCGAGGTAAAAGAAGTCAAGCCGGCGGACATTTACGCCCGCCGTGCGCGCCACGTCGGGAGAGACGAACGCGACAATAAGACTGTTCCGAGAAAGAACGATGAAGGCAATAATTGCGGATGCCATGGCGATACCGAATGCCAACTCCCCGCGCCCCAACGAGCCTGTCGCGCCAAACAAAGCATCGATGAGGTCCTCGCCCCTGGTCGTGATGCTGCCAACTGCCAATGCCGCTGAGAAGACTACCCCAATGACCGTCTCTGTCGCCGCTCGTGCCCTGTCTTCGAGCGCCCACACCAGCAGAGCACCGAAGACGAGCATTGCAGCAGCGCCGATCATTGGATTGATGCGCAACGCCAACGCCACACCGATTCCAGGCAACGCGACATGGGAGAGCGGATCAGCTGCGAGCGCCATCCGCTTCATCACGGCGAAAGAGCCGATGAAGCCTGAAGCCGCGGCCATGGCGACTGACAGCAGCAGAATATCAACGGTCGTGGACATGGTACTTCACCTCGGTGCCATAGAGATCTCGGAGCGTTTCGGGCGTGAGCAGCGTCCTTGGCGGCCCAAAGCAAGGGCGCCCGTGGCCGATGCACAAAACGTTGGTAGCGTATTGGTTCACGATTGACAGTTCGTGGGAAATGAAGAGGACGGTCAGACCTTGACTTTGCTGAAGCCGATGGACAAGTTCGTTGATGCGCTCTTCGCCGGGCACGTCCACGCCGGCGGTCGGCTCATCGAGGAGCAGGACGTTCGGATCGCCCACCAACGCGAAAGCAATCAGAATCCGCTGGAACTGCCCTCCAGACAAGGCTCCGATGGGGCGTTTCGCAACTTCCAATGGAAGGCCAAGCTGCATCAATATGGATGAGATGTCCAGTGCCCGTTTGCCGGCGAGAGCGACTCGCGCTCGAAGGAAGTCGAGTCCGGTAATTGGGATGTCGCGGTCGAGATCGAGCTTTTGTGGAACATACCCGATGCGGCTACCGGGCGCCCACTCTACGGTACCGGAGAAAGGAATGGACCCGATCAATGTCCTGAGTAGCACTGTCTTTCCGGCGCCGTTCGGCCCTATGATCGCAAGCAACTCGCCTTTGTTGACCGAGAAGCTCAGGTCGTTGATAACGCGCATTGCCTCGAACTGCACGGCAAGGTTCTCGACTTTGAGAACGAGGTTCATTGGCACTCCGGCACAGCGGGAATCCTAACCTAACGCACTATCAGCGCAAAGATCGCACATCCAAGAACAAAGAAAGCCGCCGTGGCAATCACGGCCCGCGTAATCATCACGTGAAACATGGTACCCCCTACTACACTTCGCCGAAACGCTCTGTGTGGATGTTCTCTCGAGCGATGCCCATGGCCGGCAATACCCGCTCCATCGCATCCATCATGGCGAGCGGGCCACAAATGAAGTATTGATATCGCTTGTACTGTTGGGGCAGGTATCGCTGGAGAAGGTTGGCATCGATGAATCCAGTTTCACCGCGCCAATCGGCCGAAGCGCGCTCCAGCACATAAATGCATTTTAGGTTCATGCGTTTCGTAAGCTGATCGATTTCGTCATGGAATGTGAGGTCGTCGAGGCTGCGGCCTCCATAAAAGAGGAAGAACGGGCGCGCGTCTCCGCGGTCTGCCATGGTCAGACACATGGAATAGAGGGGTGTAATTCCAATTCCGCCGCCAAGCAGAACATAGCCAGGGCCTTGCTCCCGATCGGGGCTGAAAACGCCATAGGGCCCATCCACCCAAACCCGCGTTCCGGGCTGGACCTTTGGCACCACTGTGCTCGACCAGTCTCCGAGTGCCTTTATGGTGAAAGCAATCGCACCTTTAGCAGGATTCTCGGCTGAGGTTGAAAACGAAATCGGATGTTCTTCGCCGCAAAAAGGCGTCTTTCCCAGATTGAGCCAGGCGAACTGGCCCGGTTCATAAGAAAGGCCAGCGTGGCCTACAGGCTCCAGCACCAATGTTCTGGCACTTCCGAGTTCCGGTGAGTTCCGTACGACAACCCATGGCCTCCGCCACATACGGATCGGCGTATAAACACGGTGGTAAATCGTGATGCCGAGAAATCCCGCGAGGTAAATGACCCATAGGAATCTCATCGGCAGCCTGCCGGTGAATCCATTGACCATGAAGATATGCAGGAGTGCTGCAATCAGCACAGCCGGTGCAAGCAATCGGTGGGTAACGTGCCACCACGCGTAGGACATTCGGAAAAGCTTATAGCCCATGGAAAGAGCCATGAGCACCACCAAGCCGAAGAGAGCGATCGCCCCCCAACGCCACGCCCATATGCTTCCCGAAGAGAACGGATTCAGCAGCCCCAGCGGATAACCGCACACCATCAGCAAGATGGGGTGAGCCAACAGGAACAGGATCGCTACATAAGCCATCTGCCGGTGAAACTGCTCCAGCGCGTCCTGCCCAAAGGCGCCGGCGACATGCCTTAGGCGAGCCACGAGTGAGAATTCCAGCGCGACGATCGACAAACCCACATACCCACAAGCTACGGCAAAGTTCAATAAAAATCCTCGGCCCGCGCCTGGCGCAGGAAATATGGCGCCTATCACCAGAGGAAACAAGACCAGAAAGCGATAGAACCAAAACCAGATCGGACCTCGTATGTCGGTTTGCACAATTCACGCCCGCGAAAAGTTCCTGTTGACGAACGGGGACGCCCGCAAGAACTCATGCAGTTGTTGTGCCAGACCACTCTACAGATGCAATTCCGTCATAAGTGCGTGTTTTGCTGCTCGAATCCTGAAGCAGGTTGGGAGAAAGTTCCATTAACCGCGCTTGACGGCAGGATTTCTTCGCGAATTCGCGAACTCGGCGACAAATAGCTTGGGCTGCAGTGGAATAAGCCAGTCCAATCAGTCGGGAGCTTTGGCAAGAGACGTGCTCTTGTGTCTAGGGAATGGGTCGCAGGCCTGAGTGTCTCGCGACGCAATCCAAATTCATTTGAGGTGGACAAACCATGGCAAAAAGCAATTCACAGGTACAAGAGGATGTTCTCCAGGAACTGAAGTGGGAACCAAGTGTCGACGCCTCGAAGATTGGCGTTACTGCGAAAGACGGCGTCATCTGCCTCTCTGGATTTGTGCGGAGCTGGACTGAAAGGTCCAACGCCGTACAGGCTGCCGAAAGAGTGGCCGGTGTAACGGCAGTGACAGATGAGCTCAAAGTCGATATTCCCTCTCTGCATGTTCGCAACGACGAAGACATCGCCGGAGCGGCCGTCAATGCAATCAATTGGAACATCCTGGTTCCAAAGGACGCGGTCAAGATCAAGGTGGCAGATGGATGGATCACTTTGAACGGCGAAGTTACCTACAAGTATCAGCAGGATGCGGCAGCCAACTCGGTTCGCAACCTCACCGGTGTCAAAGGGGTCATGAATCTGATCACGCTGAAGAAGCAGCCAGTATCGGCTTATGTAGTGCAATCCGATATCGAGGCGGCATTACGCAGGGCTGCAGAAATCGATGCCGATCGAATCACTGTGAAGATCGAAGGCAGCAGAGTGACTCTGCGTGGCAATGTGTCCTCCTGGGCGGAGCGTAACGAGGCGGAGCGAGCGGCCTGGTCGGCCCCCGGCGTTACTTGGGTTGAGGACGATTTGGTCATCGCTGCTTAGGTGATTTCTCGCTGCACGTACAGCGTGACTGCCGGGCTGACCGCGGCGGCTCACAAACCGTCGCACGTCAGCCCACGGCATCCCATCCGGATATTTGCCTGGTCGAGTGTATCCATCGAATCGACCTCGGGTGTATTCCTGCGGAAGAAAGAGAGACAAATGAACAGCCATCTCCCGCACAACCAAACCAAGCTTTTGAAGAGCCTTACGAGTGGCAAGCTCCCGCGCAATCTGAGCTGGAACGAAGTTGTCGAGCTGATGGGGAAGCTTGGCGAGGTTCAGCCGCGCGAGGACAACGAGGTCGAGTTTGTGGCCGGCGCTCAGCGGGCGTTTTTCAAACGGCCACATTCCCACAGCCTGGATGTAGATGAGGTTTCACGCCTGCGGCGGTTTCTGCATGATGCCGGAGTTGGCCCTGTCCCGAAGGAATCGGCGCCTGCCGGCCGCATAGTCACGGTGATCGATCATCACACGGCGCGGATCTATCAGCATCTGGGCGGGAGCGGACCCGAACGCGACGAGGCCATTCAACCATACGATCCGCATGGATTTCATCGCCACTTGATCCATCGCAAAGAGTCACATTTTGCGGGGCAGCGTGTCCCCGAGGAAGCTTCGTTCTATGAACAAATCGCAGAGGAGCTGAAACCGGCCGGGGAAATCGTCCTCATCGGGCATGGCACTGGCAAAAGCAGCGCCCTGGACTTCCTGGTGGAGTACTTGAAGACCCACCATTCGACAATCTTCCCCCGCATCATTGCCACCGAGGTCACCGATCTATCAGCGTTGACTGAACGGCAAATTGAAGCCCTCGCAAAGCAACACTTCTCTTAGCATGGTTCGCGCTTTAACGTCTCTAAAGGTCGAGAGCGGGGAACGGAGCTAGGCGGTTTTGAACTGATACTTGTTGATGTTCATCGACCTGATCCTTGACTCAAGAGTCGACGGCGGAATACCAAGAATGGCGGCTGCACCCGATGGTCCTGACACTCTGCCCCGGGCCCGCGCCAACGCTGCGCCAATCGCATCGCGCTCTCCCGTCGTGGCCGTCGCAAAAGATGAAAGCGACGGGGATTCACTTAGAAAGGACTCGTGGCAGAGCCAGCCCTTTTTCACGGTGAGAGTGCCGCGTTCATGGATCACCACGGCCCGCTCGATGATGTTCTGTAGTTCGCGAATGTTCCCGGGCCAGGCATATTGAACCAGCATTTCCATCGTTTCCGGAGAGATCGCGCCGATCATCTTGTTCATCTGCCGCCCAAATTGCCGCGCAAAATACTGCACCAGCAGCGGTATGTCATCCGGCCGTTCGCGGAGCGGCGGAATCGTGATCGGCACCACGTTCAGGCGGTAGTAAAGATCGCTGCGAAAAAGACTGTGCAGAATCATATCTTCCAAATCGCGATGCGTCGCGGCAATTACACGCAGGTTCACTTGCTTTGTCCGCGTGCTGCCCAGCCGCTCGAATTCCCGCTCCTGCAAAAGTCGAAGGAGCTTCGGCTGAAGTTCCAAGGGAATGTCACCAATCTCATCCAGAAAAAGCGTACCCTGGTCTGCCAGCTCAAGTCGGCCTGTCTTCTGAGCGATTGCGCCGGTAAACGCACCCCGCTCGTATCCGAAAAGCTCGCTCTCCAGAAGCCCGCTGGGAATGGCTGCACAGTTCACTTTGACAAACGATTTCGATCGGCGGCGGCTGCGATCGTGAATGGCGTGTGCAATGAGTTCTTTTCCTGTCCCGGTTTCCCCGCGCAGCAGAACTGTCGAATCGCTAGAGGCTACCAAATCGACGAGTTCCAGCACCTCGCGGAGCCCCCTGCTCTCGCCCACAATCCCAGCAAAGCCAACCTCAGGCCGGCGATCCGCTTCTGAAATGGGCTTTCCATTCGCCGAGGTCGCGGCCATCGTGGCGAGAAGGCCCCCTTCGTCGCGCCGATCTTCGGTAGCAATCGACATTGAATACATGACATCCTCCAACTAATTGGATTCTCTGTTGCTCGGCCCGATTTCGTCCCTCTCCATTCGGAGGCGCGCTCTCTCTGATTCAATCCAGGCGCGAATATAAACGGGAGCATTGATGAGCTCGACCCTATGCATCTCGAAGCGGTCAAGAGACTCCACCGCATTTAAATCGAGGAGAACAACATCCTTCAGATCAAGGACAATATGTTTCTCGGTTTCAGATTTGATCTGGGCCTCCAGCTCAGCTAGCTCTTCAGATCCAATGCGCCCGCTTAATCGGAAGAAGACCTTTGTACCGTTTGCAGTTCGGTCAATCCTGAGCATTGGCTCCCTCTTTAACGGAGTTCGACCTTTGTAAATGCAATCCGCGCGCCAAACGTAGGCTGCTGATAAATAAGAAGTTGCGTTCGTGGAAAAAGGCGAGATTTCGCCAAATGGCGAAATTCCTTACAGAATGGAGCCGGCAGCTCAGGTGAATGAATCGAATGCAGACATCGTTCAGTTGCTCTTGAATCGATTCTTATTAATCCTCAGCGACCTGATCTTCGATTCGAGCGTCGAACGTGCGATGCCGAGTTTTGCGGCGGCGCCTGAGCTGCCGGAAACACGTCCCCCACATTCACGCAGGGCGGCTTCAATTACCTGCTTCTCTTCATTCGCCAGCATTTGGGAGAGTCCCAGAGTTGAGCCAAGCGCTTCGTCGGAAGATTGGCTCGATAACCAGCTCTCGTCCACAGAAAAAGTCTCCGATTCGCAAACGATCACAGATCGCTCAATGACGTTCTGAAGTTCGCGAATGTTGCCCGGCCAAGGGTAGGACTGCAGCAGGTCCAGACTCTTTTTATCGATCTGTCGAATGGTCTTCCCGGATTTTCTCGAATAACGATCGAGGAAATACGCCACCAGAAGCGGAATGTCCTCTTTTCTCTTGCGCAGCGGGGGAGTCTCGATGGGAAAGACATTCAGGCGATAAAACAAATCGCTGCGAAATGTGCCCGATTCGATAGCTGTCTGTAGATTCCGATTCGTGGCGGCAATTACGCGCACGTTCGTGGGAATGGGCCGATCGCCCCCCACGCGCTGAAACTCCCTTTCCTGCAATACACGCAAAAGCATAACCTGGGTTTCGGCGGGAAGATCGCCCACCTCGTCGAGGAAGATGGTGCCCTTATCAGCCAATTCGAAGCGTCCCAGACGCCGTTGGGTAGCGCCTGTAAAAGCCCCTTTCTCATGGCCGAACAACTCCGAAGCGATCAGGTCACGTGGAATCGATGCGCAATTCACGCTGACGAAGGCATTGGACGAGCGCCGCGAGCGCTTGTGAATGGCGCGGGCAATCAATTCCTTTCCTGTGCCGGTCTCCCCGGTGATCAGGACGGTAGAATCGCTCGGAGCGACCTTCGTAACTCTGGAGAGCACAGCTCGCAAAGCCGCTGAAGAGCCAACAATCTCTTCGAACATCGACGACTTGTCGATCTCCTCGCGTAATGCAACATTTTCCTGCTGAAGTTTCTCTTCCGCCTGCTTCCGATCATCAATGTCCGCGAGCATGGCATACCACCGGACGATATTTCCTCGATCATCCCGCAACGGCACCCCGCGAGAAAGGAACCAGCGATACGTACCGTTCGCGGCGCGGAGACGAAACTCGGCTTCGTATGCTTTCCCGCCGGCGATTGAGGAACTCCGCATTTCCAAATATGCGCCGATATCCTGTGGTTGGATTGCGGCCTCCCATCCGGAGCCCCTGGCCTCTTCCACCGACATGCCGGTGTATTCCCGCCAGCGTTGATTGGTGAATTCAACCGAGCCATCTATACGAATAGCTGCGGCCATCGCGGGAATGCCCTCGAAGACGTCACGAAATTGCTTCTCGCGCTGGCGAATAGCTTCTTCCGCGCGCTTACGCTCCGTAATATCGACCGTCGATCCCACCAGTTCAACAATTGTTCCATTCGCATCCAAGAGGGGATGGGCTGTCCCATATGCGTGTTTTTCCGTTCCGTCGGGCAAGATAATCCTGTACTCGCAATCGGAAGTCACCTTCTCATGAATCACCCTCTGCATTGTCTGCCAGAACTTGTCGCGATCCTCCGGATGGATTCGCTCGAGTGGTTGGTCCCACGTAGGTAGTCCCTGCTGCGGATCAAATCCAAAGAGCCGGAATACTTCTTCCGACCAATACAACGGCGCTGTCGTGATGGGATCGCCGGCCCACGCGCCCGTGTGTGTCAGTCGCTGGGCTTCGACCAGGTAAGCCGTAGTCCGATTCAAGGCTTCTTCGGCTCGCTTGCGCTCCGTGATATCGACCGTCGTGCCTATCACTTCAACAAGCTCTCCGTTGGCATTCAAAACAGGATGACCTAAGCCATAGAGGTACTTGATTGTTCCATCGGGCAGTACAGTTCTGAACTCAACGTCGGAATCCACTTTTTGCTCGATGACCTTACGGAACGCCTGGGCGTACTTGTCGCGATCCTCCGGGTGCACGCGCTGCATCGCCTCCTCGTGGTTTGGTGCTCCGTCTTTGGGATCCAGCCCATAAAGCCGGAACAATTCCTCCGACCAGTACAAAGGTTTGGGCGTACCGTCAGTGGCCCAACCGCCGGTGTGGGTTAGCCGTTGTGCTTCGGAGAGGTAAGCTTCACTGCGCCGGAGAGCCTCTTCGGTGCGCTTGCGCTCCGTAATATCGACCGAAGTGCCCACCCATTTCTCGAGTTGCCCCGCGGCATTGAGCACGGCATGACGGACAGTGAAAATGTGTTTCACCGTGCCGTCGGGAAGCACAATTCTGTACTCCGCAGAGCTGTCCACTTTTTCGCGGAGTGACTTCTCGAAATTCTCCTTCCACCGATCCCGGTCGTCCGGATGGATTCGCTGGAAAACGGCTTCCCTCGTCGGTAACCCGTCCTGCGGATCGAATCCAAAAATCCGGTAATCTTCCTCTGAAACGTAAACATAAGCGTCTGTCGCTATGTCCAAAGCCCAGCTACCCGTCCGGCTCAGCTGCTCCGCTTCCCTCAGGTAAGCTTCACTCCGGCGCATCGCCTCCTCGTCCCGTTTGCGCTCCGTTATGTCGTTGTTGGTTTCCAGGATTGCAATCGGTTTTCCCTTCCCGTCGCGCTGCAATGCCCAACGGGTCGCCACGACGACCTGGGTTTCGTCCTTCCTGGTATGCACGAGCTCGGCTTCCCACCCGCCTTTCCGAATCAATTCCGCTTGAATTTCGTCGAGCGGCCTCGGGAAGGCCGTCTTCAGGACGTCGTGAACATTTTTGCCGATGACTTCTTTGGCGGACCAGCCGTATCGTTCCTCAGCGCCGCGGTTCCAATACTGGATCGCCCCGTCCATGTCCATTACGAAAACTGTGTCATGTGTGAGATCGAGGAGATTCGCTTGCTCGCGGATAGCCTTCTCGGCGCGGCGCCGAACATTGGCAAACCACGAAATAAGCAACGCGAACCCAACAAAGACAATGAAGTAGGGGATCTGCGACGGATAGATGTATGGGGTTCGGACCGGCTCGATGAAATACCAGTAAAAGCTGGCCGTCGACAAGACCACCGCGAGCGTCGCGGGCCCAGCCCGGCCGTACCAGGATGTTATGGCGACTGCAAACAGCAGCAACGGAACTGCCGCCTCACGGAAATGGAGGGACTCCAGGAACAACGCCGCACTGATCGCAATCAGAACTGAAATGACTGCAAGTCCGTAATATTTGAGTTCGACGAGGCGCAGCGACCTGGATCGCTGCTGGATCGTGGGGTCAATTGGTCTGACACCAGTGGCGTTCATGGTCATCACCGCCGATTCCTATCGAAATGCGGAGACAGCCGAGGGGGAGAGCATTTCGCAACGACTGCGTACGCGGTTCGCGTATGAAAAATGAAGAAATCAGCCTGGCCATGCAGCCGGGCAATGCGAATGAGCGCAGGAGCCGAGTCTCCTGCCATGCGAAAGTGCAAAACCCATGCCAGTTTTGCACCTGGCATCCCATGGTGCAAATAGTACACGGAATTCTTGACAGAGAAGTGACGAAAATCACATCTGGGGAAGCACAGTTTTGCCGCTTAACCGCCTTTCATCCCGCGGCAAGGGGAAGCCTGCCAACAGATTTATGGGTCGGTTTCAGGCCGGAATGGTGAGAACAGGACAGGTTCCCGATTGGATCACGCGGTACGTCGTAGAGCCAAAGATCGCACGATCGGAGGAATTGCCGCCATGCACAGCCATGATTACGAGTTCAGCACGATGATCTCGGCCTAACCGGCATATCTCACGATAGGACCTGCCAATTCTCACAGCAGTCGTGATCGTGATCTCAAGCTTTCCCTGTGCGGAGATCAGCTCATCCAACCGCTTATACGCGGTGGCGGTCTCCTCGACGCATCCCGGCGTCGAAACATTCTCGATGACATGCACGAGAGTCAGGTCAGCTTTGTATTCTTTAGCCACGAAAATGGCGTGATGCAGTACCCTCTCGGAGAATTCCGAAAAGTCCGTGCAAGCAATAATTCTGCGCAAATCAACCACGTCCTTCGACACGTCGGGCTTACGATCTGGTTCCGGTACCGCCAAGACAGGGCATTGTGCCATCCGCAGCACCTTCTCGGTCGCTGAACCCAGCATCAATCGTTCAAAACCTCGGTGCCCATGCGTCCCCATCACGATCAAGTTAATTGCCTTTTGCTTTGCGAAGCAGAGAATGGCATCGGCCGCCATTCCTTTGCTGCAAATACACTGTGGATCGACGTCATACTGCCGATGCGCTTGAATGAAGGCGCGCAAACGGGCTTCACCCTGGCAGAGCAGTGTCGAGCAGAACTCGTCGTAGGCGTCGGCGTTTGGCGCGAAATCGGCCGAAGGGTACTGCCCCATCTCGATGACGTATTGGGTGAATAGATTCGCGCGGAAATGCTGAGCCAACGACGACGCATAAGCGAAAGCCAAAACGGAGAATTCAGAAAAATCCACCGGACAAAGAATGCGTTCAATCGCTATCGCAGGTTGTTTCATAGATTGCAAACCTCGTTTTCTGGCATCGCCCCAATTGAGACGATTCGCCTAGTTCAGGGCCGTAACTGGCCTCGCAATCAGAACGCCAAGGGCGCAACTCGCCATCCGGGCAAGCTCGCCATCGGCGCGACTAGTCAGGACTACCGGAACCTTTGCTCCGACCACCACTCCGGCTGCCAACGCTCCAGCCAGGTACTGAAGCTCCTTGAAGAGAATGTTTCCGGCTTCAAGGTTGGGTACCATCAGAAGATCAACATCTCCGGCGACCCGCGATTTGATGTTCTTGATGCGAGCGGCATCGCTCGAAATGGCATTGTCGAAAGCCAGCGGACCATCGACAACCGCTCCGGTAATCTGCCCACGCTCGACCATCTTGCAAAGGGCGGCAGCATCGAGGGTGGAAGGAATCGCGGAGGTTACCGATTCAACTGCAGACAGGATCGCGACCTTTGGGTCCCCGACTCCGATTGCCAGCATCATGTCAATGGCATTCTGCAGAATGTCGATTTTGGTTTCCAGGTCCGGTTGGATATTGACGGCTGCGTCGGTGACGAAAAGCGGCTTGTGATATGACGGAACATCTAACGCAAATACGTGACTGATGCGCCGGCCAATGCGCATTCCTCCGTCCCGCGATACGACGGCGCCCATCATCTCGTCGGTGTGCAAAGAGCCTTTCATCAACATTTGCACTTGGCCCTTTTTTGCAAGCTCAACGGATTTCAGCGCCGCGGAACGGCTTTCGCCAACGTCAACGATCGGGATCTCCCCCAGGTCAATCTGCAATTTGTCCGCAACTCCGCGGATCCTCGCTTCCGAGCCCACAAGCACTGGATCGATCAAGTGATCCCTGGATGCTTGAATCGCTCCGCCGAGGGACACCTCGTCGCATGGCCACGCGATCGCGGTCCGGACCGGTGGCTTTGCCGTTGCCAGGGCAATCAGCCCAAGATAGTGGCGATACGAATTCTTCACAATCAATTGCGGCAGAGGCAGCGTAGACCAGCGCAGCTTGGTGGGAGAAGCGAGAAGCTCGGCCGTACCGCGAAAGACATTCACGCCATCGCCGTCGTTCGCTTCACAGTCGAAACGAATTTTCTTTGTTGCGTCATCTTTGGCCGCAACGCGCACTCTGACAAAGATGCGGTCCCCCACACGGATGCGGTGTTGAAACGAAAGGCAAACATCCGTCAATGTGCATCCAGGTCCGGGAATATTCATGCTGAACAAGCCCGAAATCAGAGAGGCGCACCACATGTTCGGCCCATTCGGCGGCGTACCTCCGGTGCGCTGAGTTAACTCCTGGTAATTCACCACGGCATGGAATCCCGAGATCGAGGCAAAGGCCATCGCATCATCGGTAGTGAATACATGCTCTGTCGTAGCGATGTCGCCAATCGAGATCTCCTCGTAAGTCTTGCTCTCAATAAAACCAAGATTCATATTGCTTCCTTCCTCAAACAAGTGCGGAGGTTTTGCGTCCAATTGTGATCGTAGGACCGGAACTCATAACTCTCAGCAAAGCCGCCGACGCGTGAAACAGACACGCCCAAAGCTGGGTGCAAAAGCCGGCGGCTCATGTCAACCGTACAGTAGATACCCACTCCCAGAAGAATCAGGCCCAGCGCGGCATTGGACGCCCGGAACAATATCACACCTACGTGGTGAGGTACGGAATGGACGAGGATAATGAGACCTGTGAACCAGACCATCAGCCCGCCACCCGCCATCAGCAACCCAGAACCTGCAGCTCTAGAGCCCAGAACGCGATAAGCGTCAGGAAGCCAACTGGAAGTGACAGCCGCCCAGTAGATCATGCTGAACGGATTGAAAACAGTCAGTGCAGCACTTTTGGCCATTTCGCCAATCAGAAGTGATGAGAGCGGTCCGTTACCCCAAAGTCGATGGGCTTTTCGGTACACTCGGCCAGGATGCCTCACGGAAAGCGTAAGGAAGTAAACTCCAGCCGGCATCAGGGCGGCCGCGCCCATCGCCTCGAGCACGATATGGGTTTTGGGATTGGATAAGCGCGGCAGAAGGTAGCTTCCTCCGGTTAGGGCGAGAGAAAAGAGAATCAGATCGCCGGACACTGAGCCAATTCCACATGCGAGTGTATGCCGCCAACCGCCGGCCACACCGCGACGGATTGCCATCATGTTCACCGGGCCGATTGGCGCGGCTGCTGCCAACCCCATCAAAAAGGCTGCCGCCAACACGTGAATGGAGTTGCGGAATGCCATTTCGTCGACCTTGATCACAAGCGCTGCTGCACTGGAATTGGTCTCCACTAAACATGAACCAAACGATTCGAATAATCTTTGCTTGTGCCCGCCGCTCCGCGAATTGACTGCTCGATGCTGACAGGATCCCCCAGGTAGTAATGGCGGACTGACTTTAGGTTGTCATCAAGTTCCTCCACCAGTGGCACGCCGGTAGGAATGTTCAGATCGACAATGTCTCG